>CERJ01022010.1_pt1 | contig 78857 bp, 72 predicted proteins | sample 530781 | NCBI WGS metagenome assembly CERJ01 (sample SAMEA2620967, study PRJEB7988) | marine metagenome | biome: marine biome (ENVO:00000447); feature: deep chlorophyll maximum layer (ENVO:xxxxxxxx); material: "saline water (ENVO:00002010), including plankton (ENVO:xxxxxxxx)" | depth 30 m
CTTGAAAAAGAATTTTCCCTAAACGGAGAGGCTCAGTAATGAGTATAGCAGTACAAGAAAAAGAAACTATACTGAACTTTTTGGACGGCGATTTCAGCATCTTATCAGATGTTGATGTAATTGCCGCTTTGAACCAAAAAGGAGCAGGAAATATCTCGGAATTTTCATTCCCCACTAAGAAAGATGAGGACTGGAGATTTACCGATCTGAGATCCATTAGCCGAAACCATTTTGTTCCTGTTGCAGAAGCAGGAGCGACTCCAGTGGGCGACATCAATGATCATTATTTACCGGAAGCACAGGAAAGCCGTTTGGTTTTTGTGAATGGTGAATTTGATGCAGAACGATCTTCACTTGATGCCATTCCTGAAAATGTAACCGTAGGGACGTTGGTTGAATACGGCGATTCTGAAGTGGTAAAAGAGCATCTTGGTAAATACACCACTTTTGATGAAGATCACGATGTTTTTAACGCCTTGAATGATGCCAATTTCAAGAATGGCGTGTTCATTCATGTTCCTAAAGAGACTAAAGTTGAAGCTCCGATTCACATCCTGAATGTATTCACGGATGCTGAAAAGCCGTTTTATGCAACTCCCCGAGTGTTATATGTTGGGGAAGCTTATTCAAAGTCAACGGTGGTTGAGGAGCATATTGGTCTTGCTGAAAATGAATATCTGAATATTCCAGTGGCTGAATTCAAGATGAAGGAAGGCTCTAATGTTCACCATGCCAGAATTCAGCGCGACAGTAAGAAAGCGAATCATGTTTCCCGCCCGATAGCGCATTTGGATAAGTTCGCTGAATATCACTCGTACACTATTTGTTTGGGAGCCAAGTTATTCCGAAACGATCCGCGGGTTGTGCAAAATGATCAGGAAGTGAATTTCACTATCGACGGTTTGGTATTGATAGATGGCGAGCAAATTGCGGACACACATTCTGCGATCGACCACCGCCACTGGCATGCGCAAAGTCACCAGCTGCACAAGGTGGTAGTGAATGACAAGGCACATTCTATTTTCAACGGAAAGATCTTTGTACGGGAAGATTCCCAGAAGATCGATTCTTTCCAGGAAAACAGAAACTTGTTACTCTCTGTTGACGGAACGGTTCACACCAAGCCACAGCTTGAGATTTTTTCTGATGATGTACTGTGTTCTCACGGTGCAACTATTGGTCACCTGAATGAAGATGAGGTGTTTTACCTGCATAGCCGCGGCTTGACCAAAAAGAAAGCTCGTGAGTTGCTGGTATACGCTTTCACTCTTGAAAGTATCGAGAATATGGAAGTGGAATCAGTTCACAAATTATTATTGGATGAAGTAGTAAAATTCACCTCTCGCGACGAAGAATTTGTTGCGGTAGGGAGTTAAGCCTTAGTTGAATTAAGATATTGAGCGCGGATGACACAGATATTGCGAATATTCGCGAGATGAATTATTGATTTAGAAAGTCATTCTGAGCGAAAGCGAAGAACCTGCAAAATTATAACATGTGTAGATCCTTCGTCCCGACAAATCGGGATCAGGATGACAATCATAAAACATTATGCAAGAAACCCTGAAAACAGACATAAAAACCAACATTGACTGGAAAGCAATTCGCAGTCAATTCCCCGTTCTTCAACGTGAAGTGAACGGACAGCCGGTGGTGTATCTGGATAATGGGGCTTCTTCGCAAATGCCTCAGAGAGTGGTCGATCGCATAAATGCCTATCACTCCAATGAGCATTCCAATGTGCATCGTGGCATTCATACATTGAGTCAACAGGCTACAGATGCTTTTGAGGCAGCCCGCAAAAAAGTGAAAGAGCTGCTGAATGCTCGGTATCAGGAAGAGATCATATATACGACCGGAACCACAGATTCCATCAATTTGGTGGCACAAAGTTACGGGCGAAAGCATTTCAAGGAAGGCGATGAGATCATTCTATCCGAGATGGAACATCACGCCAACATCGTGCCCTGGCAAATGATCGCTGAGGAAACGGGAGCCAAGATCAAGGTTATTCCAATGACCGAATCCGGTGAGCTGATTATGGATGAATACCATAAACTTCTTTCGGATCGCACCAAAATGGTGGCAGTGGTTCATGTTTCAAATGCACTCGGGACCATCAATCCGGTGGAAGAGATCATTGAAGCAGCTCACGCCAAAGACATACCAGTACTGGTCGATGGAGCACAAGCTGTGCCTCATGCCAAGATAGATGTCCAACAATTGGACGCAGATTTCTACGCTTTCTCCGCTCACAAAATGTGTGGTCCAACCGGATTTGGAATTCTATATGGTAAAAAAGAATTGCTCGAAGAAATGCCTCCGTACAGAGGAGGAGGGGATATGATCGATAAGGTTACGTTTGAGAAAACTACATGGAACGACCTTCCTCATAAATTTGAAGCCGGAACTCCGCCTATTGCGGCCGGTGTTGGATTTGCTGAGACTATCGATTTCCTGAATGAAGTAGGGATGGAGAATATCGCGACCCGTGAGCATGAGTTACTGGAATATGCCACTGCAAAACTAAACGAGATCGAAGGATTGAAGATCATTGGAACGGCGGAGAACAAAGCGTCGGTTATTTCGTTTTTATTAGAGGGAATTCACCCTACCGATGCCGGTACCATTTTAGACCAAAAAGGCATTGCAGTGCGAACCGGTCACCATTGCGCACAGCCGATCATGGATCATTTTGAAATCCCGGGCACGGCGAGAGCATCTATTTCTTTCTACAATAATGAAGAAGATATTGACCGCTTAGCGGATGGAATTAAATACGTACAAGAATTTTTTTGACAACAAAAGAGAACCACTATGGCTAAAATTAAAGAAATAGAACGCACACCAAATCCCGATGCCATGCGCTTTGTATTGGCTGAACCGCTGACCAACGGAACTACCCGTTCCTTTGAAAATGCGTCCGAAGCTGAAGGCGACGAACTGGCATCAGCACTGTTTGCAATTGATAGCGTGATCAACGTCTATTATGTGGATAAATACATCACGGTAACACAGGACGGAAAGGCTGTGTGGTCGGAATTACTCCGAAAACTGGCTCCTCCAATTCGCGAAGCTGAAGCCGCTACTCATGAAGAGGACGATACGGATGTCCACATGAGTAAAGAAGTTCAGGGTTCTGATGACCCTCGTCTGCAGGAAATTACCAAGATGCTGGATGAACAAGTTCGTCCATATCTGTTGGCAGATGGAGGCGGATTAAAGATTCTGGGACTTGAATCCAACAGGTTGAAAGTTCACTATCAGGGAGCTTGCGGAACTTGCCCAACAGCAACAACCGGAACGCTGTACGCCATCGAAAGTATGGTGAAGCGCATCGATCCTGAAATTCAGGTAGTTTCTGTTTAACTTTAAGTGAGAAGTATTATGGAAGAACTTTCCATCACAGATCGTGCTACTGAACGCATCAACCTGATTCGCAAGGAACAAGCTGTTCCTGATGACGCGTTTCTCCGCGTAGGAGTGGTAAGTGGGGGATGCTCTGGACTCACCTATGATCTTGAATTCAATTCCGATGTGCAGCCTGAAGAGAATGACAAGATCTTTGATGTGGATGGATTAAAAGTGCTCGTTGATATGCGAAGTTTCCTCTACTTGGCGGGAACGGAACTGGACTACACCGAAGGGTTGAATGGACAAGGTTTCCACTTCAAGAATCCAAACGCTACAAGGACTTGTTCCTGCGGCGAATCCTTTTCTATTTAATTTTAAATGTTGAATGCTAAATGTTAAATGGAGCTCCCCATTTAACATTTAGCATTTAAAATTGAACATTTCCCCATGTCAGAAGATGCAATCGTCAATAAGGTTCAACAAAACACCAAACTGGTTACGCTGGACCTGCAGAAATTTCATGATGATACTCCGATCGAAGAGCTGGATATCAAACAGTTCTTGTTTCAGGAAATGTTGCTGAAGGAGAAAGATTTTCGGGAACAGCTGAAAGATTATGATTGGTCTCAATATGAGGGGAAAAATCTCTGCGTGTACTGTAGCACTGATGCCATCATTGCTCCCTGGGCCTGGATGTTGATCACCTCTTACGCCAATTCATTTGCCAATGAAGTTTTCCTTGGAAAGAAAGAAGCTTTTCTACACCAACTCTACCAAAGAAAACTCGAAGAATACGATTGGGATCAATACGAAGATAAGTTCGTTCTCCTGAAAGGCTGCGGAAAGGTGCATGTACCTGATTCTATTTACATGTTGGCTACCAATAAGTTAATGGGTACAGCTAAGAAGATCATGTACGGAGAAGCTTGCTCGAACGTGCCTGTTTGGAGGAAGTAAGGATCGCTGATTTCGTTGATTACACTGATTAGTTTATCTTTGCTCATCCTACCAATCAAAATGATAATAAAGGTCTTCGCATGAAATTATTAGTCACCGGCACCTCTCGCGGAATAGGAAAATCTATCGCAGAACAGTTATTGGAAAGTGGTTATTTAGTTATTGGTACTTCCCGTTCCACTAATTCACCATTTTCCAATAACCAGAACTACCAGCACATCGCTTGTGATCTTTCCAAGCCTGAAGAAGTAGAGAAACTGAAGGCTGTCTTTCAGCAAAAAGAGATTCCCGAAGTGCTCATCAATAACGCCGGAATGTTTGAGGAGGCGCAGTTTGATATTTCCGATGAAGACTGGCTTGCCAACTGGGACAAAACCATGCAGGTAAATTTACGTTCCTCAGCATTGATCTCGAAATGGGCGCTGAATGCGTGGACCAAAGCCGGAATAGAGGGAAGGCTGATCAATATTTCATCCCGGGCAGGCTATCGTGGTGATACGGGAGAATATGCCAGCTACGCCGCCAGCAAAGGAGGAATGGTTGCTTTCACCAAGAGTATTGCCCGCAGCTTTGGGAAGCACGGAATCACCGCCTACACCATCGCACCCGGATTTGTGGATACAGATATGGCACAGGGTTCCATTGAAGTGTATGGTGAAGACTATCTTACCAAAGACCTTGCCCTAGATTCTATCGCTCCGCCTGAACAAATTGCAAACATTGTGCAACTATTAGCTGAAGGAAAGCTCATACACGCTACAGGACAAACCTTTCATGTGAATTCGGGTTCCTATCTAATTTGATGATTTAGAACCGGAGGTTCTGTCAGGCATTCCGAAACTTAGGTTCGGAACGAATAAAATGCAGATTTTTAATAATTTACCCTTTAATTGTCATCCTTGTAGGTGTTAGACGATTCGATGACTAAATTTTAACCCTGTTCTTTTACAGAAGACCCTGAAAGGGTCATATATGAATAGCCCAGGGTAAAACCGCATAGGCGGTAGCAACCCTGGGTTTAATCGTCAAAAGGGAAAACCCAAGTTGTGATAGGTACCAAATTTTCACCTGTAGATCGCAGGGTTGCGGCAAGGTGCCGATAAAGAGATGGGTGCCCAAGCTTCGTCAACCCTGAATGGCTAAAATGAACTACCGGGCGAAGCTTTGTCTGATTTCTACCTATTTCCCCCGACTGCTTCTATGCTGTCGCATTTCATTGTCGGGGGCTATTCATGTTTTACCCTTTCAGGGTGTTCATCCCAAATAAGCTGTCAACAAATTACATGACATCTACAAGATTGAAAACTCTCAGCAGTGCTTAACTTTAATCCCTTCGTTCTTTAAAAAAGGCTTTGAGCAAGTGTTCACTTTCAGCCTCCATTACGCCCTGGATGACCTCTGCCTTATGATTTAGCTTGTTATTTGATGCAATGTTGAACAGCGTTCCACAGGCACCGGCCTTGGTATCTGCAGCTCCGAAAACGATGGTTCCCATTTTGCTCCAGACCGAAGCCCCGGCACACATGGGGCAGGGTTCAAGTGTAACATATAGAGTGCATTCCGAGAGATATTTTTCATCGATCGTTTCGCAGGCAGCAGATATAGCTAGCATTTCGGCGTGGGCGGTGGGGTCATTTAGTCGTTCAACCTGATTGTAACCCTTCCCAATGATCTGATCTTTGTGAACCACAACGGCTCCAACGGGAACTTCACCTTCATCAAAAGCCTGCTCAGCAAGCATAAAAGCCCTTGCCATAAATCGTTGGTGTTTCTGCCATATTGGTAGGTCAATTTCACGCATAATACTTGATTGCTATTGTTGGATTTAAGTACTTTGGCGCGAACTTAATCCAATTCTGATGAAAAAAGTAGAGCAAAGCATAAAAGATTTTATTTCTAAAAATATTCGCACCATTCCTGATTTCCCAAAGGAAGGAATTCAGTTCAAGGATATTACCACGTTATTACAAGACAAGAGAGCGCTTGAGCTAACTTCCTTTATGCTTGCTCAGCCTTTTCGGAACAGATCGGTGGATTTTGTAGCGGGCCTGGAATCCCGCGGGTTTTTGTTTGGAACAAATTTAGCACAGGACCTGAATGCCGGATTCATCCCCGTACGTAAACCCGGAAAACTTCCTGCAAATACCCTATCAGAAACCTACGAACTAGAGTATGGAGAGGATAGCATGGAGATCCATGACGATGCTATTTTTGAAGGGGCCAAAGTAATCATTCACGATGACCTTATTGCAACCGGTGGAACGGCATCAGCAGCTTCAAAATTGATTCAGAGGCTCGGGGGTGAAGTCATAGGCTATTCATTTATCATTGAGCTCTCCTTTCTTAAAGGCAGGGAAATGCTGATCCCCAAGGTTCCTGTAGATAGCATTATTATAGAATAAAGGAACAATTTTTGGTTTTTGTCCTACAACTGATTGAACACAAAAATCAATTGAGGACATGAACATGAAACTACCCAATCTATTTCCCGTTTTTTTGGTGGCGGCCACAATGCTGGTGGGAACAGCCTGCAATCAGTTTGTGGTCGAGGATGTAAACTATTCACAACCCATAGAATCTGTACTTACGCCTGATGAAAATGGACAAGTTGAAGATGTTCGTCATGGCATCACTTTCAATATAACCCCGTTTGAAAAGCAGGAATTTGGAGACCAAGATTCGCTGAAGATCGATCAGGTCAGATTGATCAGAAATGCGGACGGGTTTTACTACATCACGGCTAATAACTTTAAACATGTGTACGTGATGGAGCCCGGTAAAGGGGAGCTTAAGCTGAACAATAAGATCAAGATCTCTGAAGAACGACTTGCTTCTCCGGCGTTCAATATGCGCGACGGACAGGTTCAATTGATAAAAACAGATACCAATCAGGTTATCAGCTTAACCGAAGATGGAATTCAGGAAAATCAGGATAAAAACGAGGAGGAAAAATCATGAAACGATTGATCAACACATCTATATTTGTACTGCTGCTAATTTTTGGAGGTCAGAGCGTATTCGCTCAAACATCCGACTACAAAGTAAAACAGAATTTTGAAGGGTCGTATCAGGAACTTAAAACATCGCTTCAGAATGCTGGTTCTTCCATTACGCTGGACAGCCTGAAAAACGAGATCAGTGATCTTCAAAATAAGTATGAAGAAAAAGAAGAAATACTGGACAAGGCATTATATCCCACAACGTTTGATGGCGCCATTGATGAATTGGAAGATTATGCGAGATCAGCGAAGTCTAAAGTGATGGTCATTGAAGATCAGAACAATAAGCTGGCAAATTTATCCGATGAACTGGCTTCCTATCGGAGTGAAGTGAACCGATTAAACAACAGAACAGATTCACTGCGAACGGCCATTCGCACGTCTGAGAAAAGTGAACGCGATCTTTCGGCACTGGTTCAGCGTTATCGTGAAAGCATGGAGCAACGCGATCAGTATATGCTAAACATGATCGATTCTCTGTTTATGACCTACAAGGACATGCAGAATGAAGAATTTCGCGAACTGGCAGGGAAAGAAAAGCAACGTATTCTAAACGAATCAGAAAATCCTCTTCAGGTATTACAGTCGGTTATTGATGAGAACCTGGCTACGTTAAAGGCCAGCGGAGAGTCGCTGCAAACGGAAGACTACCTTAGAATCTATGTAGTTCAGAACCGTTTTGATGAAGTTTGGGATCAGATCGGCGGCGATCTTGTGAATATGTATGGTGGCTCTAACAAATCTCAGTGGAAGACTAATATTGAGTCTTCGCTCAAAGACTGGGGAGCAAGCGCATCAAAAAATATGTGGTCTTCTCTGGATACTTTCCTTGAGGAGAACAATGTAGAACTAACTGCTTTTGACAGCAACGAGAGTTTCTATAAAGCTATTGATGATTTTGTGAAAGACGCCACTAAATCAAGCCGTGATAAAGTACTGACCGAAGAGAATTATGAAACGTTCCAGGCCTTTTATGATATTTGGAATGGCAAGATCAAAAAAGATTGGGGACAATTTGTTCAGGAAGGTGAAGTACTTACAATGAGTCAGATCTCAACAATCGATAATGAGATGATGAACTGGAAAGAACAAGCCCAACCCAAGTCATTCCTGATCCCGATCCTGTTTGGATTGAGCTTGCTTACCATTATTGGGTTGATCATCGTTTTGGCCCGAAGATAAAACAACTTGCAACTTTCATCCGAAAAGCCGGTATTACAACCGGCTTTTTTTTATGTCCATACTTTCTGTTCACCCCAAGAATTATTGATCATGAAATATTTGTTAACGTTTCTTCTGATGTTGATTTCTGTAGGAAGTTTGCAAGCTCAGCTAACTTCATTCCAGGAAAAGGAGACAACGCTTATTTTTGTCCGTCATGCCGAAAAAGCGGATGATGGAACAAAAGATCCTCCACTGAATGAAGAAGGAGTTAAAAGAGCTGAAGTACTTAGCAAGTTGATGACCGAGAACTTTTCGATATCCGCGGTCTTCAGCACACCATATAAACGAACCTTGCAAACGGCCCAGCCATTGGCTGAGAAGATAGGGCAGGTCGTACAAGTCTATAATTTTACCGATCCGGGGGAACTCTTGAACTCAATAAAAGAGGCTCATTCCGGTTCTGCTGTTTTGATCGTGGGACATTCCAATACAACTCCCATGCTGGTGAACATGTTGTTGGGAGCAAAGAAGTACGAACAGCTTCCAGAAGATGAATATGGAAAGTATTTTGTGGTGCAATTACATCCTGACGGGGCAGTTACAGATCAAAAATTGAGTTATTGATCTTAAGGAAGGGAGTAATATTTACGCAGGAACCACTCACTGCCAAGTAGTAAAATAACCAGCAAAAACCAGTAATAGGAGCGAACAGGGAAGAAATAGTTTTCTACTATCTCGCTTTGCATCTGAAGGAGATCTGCGGATTGCAGGCTGTCTCGCAACGAAGTGACTTCGTTATAAGTAAAGAAAGCCCCGCCGGAATTTTGGGCGATATCCTGAAGCAGCTGATCATTTCTGATGGTATTTGTAAGCTCCATGCTGGAGTTAGACACCAAAAACTCACCATTTTGTGAATCCAGTTGCCGGTCGCCTTTGCGGGCTGTGGCAGTATATTCATATAAACCTTCAGAAAGCCGGGGCAGGTCAAGCCGGTAGTTTCCGTTGCCTGCGTTTTCCATATTGAACGTTCGGGCTTGATCATTGGGGCCCGTAAGTTCAACTTCAATGATGGCATTTTCCTCAGGTCTTTCCTGTTCGTTTTGAAGACTGGCTCCTAAAAAAGGATTTTCTGCAGTACTGAACGTTTGCTTTTGCGGGGAGATACGAAGCAGGCGGTTATCCGGATCGCTGGATGTCCAGGCTACCAAGTGTGAAATAAGTTCAACCGTGAAATTCCTATGACTTTGGCTGGTACTTTGAGCAAGCTTGAACCATCCCCAGGGGAGCACTTGTGTCCGGCGAATATTGCCGATCTCAAGTATTGCTATTGCCGGATAATCTGTTTCAACTCCATCATATCTGAGATTGAATAATACAGTGCTTTGAGGTTCAGTAACATCAGAGCGAAGCGGAGATTGCAAATAGGGAGTTTCCAGTAAGTTGATCTCGGGTAATTCAAGAATAGGATGATCCCGTTCACCTAAAACCTGATGTAAAAGAACAGGCAAAGCCTGGCGGTTAGAGGTAGAAATGAGCTGTGCAGTACGGATCTGTTGCGGTAGAACTCCAATTTGTGGACTTAAAGTAAAATGCAGCGTAGGGGTCTCAGAAAGCTCATCCAGAAAATCAAATGATCTGTTTTGAGACGGAGTGCCATGTATAATGACAAGGTCATATTCTTCATCGGCATCCGGCACTTCTTCTACAAAATTGTTTCCGCCTAACCAGGTGAGTGTAGTGATCTCATTGCTTTCATCCCGTTCAATAATGGAACGAATGGCTTTTACATCGGGGTGAATTTGATATGCAACGTGCAATATCTTGGTCTTGCTGTCCAGAACATCGATTGAAAAAACACTGCTGTTGTTATTCTCTGTCCATTCTTCCGGTAACGGAGATACGTTGATCTCATATTGTTTTAAACCCGGTTCGGTAAGTTCAATATCAAATCGGATCTGACTAACCTGATTATCAGCATCAAAAGTGACCTGTTGTTCCTGTAAAACATCTCCATTCGTCTCAAGGCTAACGTTCACGGTATTATTAGGGAATCCTGTCTGTGAGATCTCGGCTTCAATGGAATGCTGTGTATTTGTGTAGCCCGTGGTATTGGTGACAACATTGGTAACTGAAACATCTCTCACTCGGGAGGTATCTCCAACGGCCACTGTATATATGGGTATAGTAGAATTGAAGGCGCTGATAGCCGGATTTCTTCCGTAGGTAATGATTCCGTCCGTAATGAAAACAGCGGCCTGTACTTCACGCTCCATTTCAAGCAGAGAAGTGACCGGAGCCGAAAGGTTAGTAAGTTGTTCGGATGCATTGAGAGAGTCGGGGGAAAATGATGCTACTTGCTCTCCAATGGAATAATAATTGATCGCAGCATTACCCAGATTATCGAAACTGATTGTGTTCAGTGTATTCTGATAGCTTTCCAGTCCATTATAATCACCTTTTGAAATGCCGATGCTTTCAGAATTATCCAGAAATACCGCGATCTTTGGAGGAATATCCATTTCCCTTGACGAGTAGAAATATGGATTTAACAAAAGGAGGAATAATAAGATAAGTGCGCTCGCTCGCAAAGAGATCAAAAACCAGCGGGAGAGGGGTGTGATGCTCGTGAATTTCCGGTAGGCATACCAGGATAATATGATCAGAAACAGGGATACCAGTATTATGATTGCCGGCGATATAATATGTTGAAAACCCTGAAATTCCACATCAATCCCTTTTTAATTTTTGATTTCAGGCTTCTTCAATCAGCATGTTAATGAGTTTTACCGTTGTATACCCGTCTGCTTCAGCGGCATAATTGTTTACGATACGGTGACGTAGAACGGGGGTAGCCAGAGCTTTGATGTCTTCTTCCGTAACATGATACCGACCTTGCGAAAGTGCGCGGGCTTTACCGCCTAAGATCAAATATTGGGAGGCTCTTGGTCCGGCTCCCCAGCTCATGTATTTATTCACGTAGTCAGGAGCCATATCGGTGCCGGGACGGGTTTTTGAAACCAGTTCAACAGCAAAATCGAGTACATTTTCAGGGACAGGGACTTCGCGAACCAGCTCCTGCAACTTTTTCAGCTTTTCTTTGGATACCAGCGGCTCAATACTGTATTGCTGATGAGCCGTGGTTTTACTGACTATCTCTTTCTCTTCGGCAAGTGTAGGATAGTCAACCCAGATGTTGAACATAAAACGGTCGAGCTGAGCTTCCGGCAGTGGATAGGTTCCTTCCTGCTCAATGGGGTTCTGCGTGGCTAATACAAAGAAAGGAAGATCCAGGTCATACGTTTTGCCGGCTGTTGTTACATGATATTCTTGCATGCCTTCAAGCAGTGCAGCCTGAGTTTTTGGGGGCGTTCGGTTGATCTCATCTGCCAAAACGATATTGGCGAAGACCGGTCCTTTGATAAAGGTAAATTCTTTGCGACCTGAATCTTTGTTTTCTTCAATTACTTCCGTTCCGGTGATGTCGCCGGGCATAAGGTCTGGAGTGAACTGAATCCGGTTGAAGCTAAGGTTTAATGAATCTGCTAATGTTCTTATGAGCAAGGTTTTAGCAAGGCCCGGAACGCCGATCAGGACACAGTGTCCTTTCGAAAAAAGACTGATCAAAAGCAGATCTATGATGTCATCCTGTCCAATGACGGCTTTGTGAATCTCTTTCTTAATACTGTGGAAAGTCTCATGAAATTCATCCGCCAGCTTTACGGCGTCTTTATCATCAAAGTTCATCGTGTATCTCCTGTACTTCCTGCAGGACTAAGTTCTTCCATGGTGTTTTCAATTTTTTTATCACTTGGAGTGTCGATGGTATACTCGACATAAATGGTTTCACGTAAGTTCTGCATCCATTTTTGCATGATGCGATATTGCTTTTGCTGTAAGGCAATGTTCTTGATCCGTTCATAATCCTGTTGAAGATTTGCAATATGTTCCGGGATCTGTCGGTCGAGCCGTACAATACGATATGCTTTTTTATTTTGACGTTGAAGTGTAAAGGACTTCGGTTCAGATATAGTTCCTACCTCATCCATCAACAACACAATACGATACATAGACGGATCCAGTCTGTTGAGTGGAATAAGACGTTCACCACTTTGTGGGTCAAATATCTTTCCGCCGAGGTTGGCCGTATTTGGATCTTCGCTGTATTTGCGGGCTACATCAGAAAATTCAACATCAAGGTTATTCACAATGCTGTCGCGAAGAGCTTCGAGCCTGTTAATAGCATACTGCTCATCCAACTGATCTTCATCAATTGATATAAGGATATGATTGGTTTCGATCTGATCGCCAACACGTCTATTCAGGCGAATAATGTGATAACCGAATTGGGTTTTAACCACCTCAGAAATACCGCCGGGTTTCAGGGCCGACGCTGCTGCAGAATATTCAGGAACCAGCTCATCAAGTCCCATCATCGGGAGTAAGCCACCATTTTCAGCACTACCGGGATCATCGCTATGCCGGCGGGCCAGTTCCTCAATAGATTTACCATGGGTTACAATGGAATCACGTAATTGTTGGGCAAGCTCAAGTGCTCCTTTTTCAGCATCTTTCTTAGCAGGGGGGACGATAACGATCTGTGAAAGTGAAACCTGCTCCGGTATAGTTGGGAGAGAATCGGTAGGAATTCTGTTAAAGAACTCTCGAACCTCAGGGCGGGTGATCTCTACTGTTTGTATTTTTTGTTCACGAACTTTGCTTGTAAGCATTTGTTCACGAAACTGCTCACGAAAATCTGCTTTGATCTGGATAATGGATTTTCCAAACGCCTGTTCAAGTGCTTGTTCGCTGCCGGCTTGCTGCACCAGCTGTTGCATGCGCATATCCATACGGGAATTCACTTCATCATCAGAAACCGTGATGGAATCAATTTCAGCTTTCTCAAGCAGCACATAATTATCTACAGCGGATTCCAGAAAAGCATACCAGAGTTCAGTACTGAACTCAATGGGCTCTCCCGAAACACGACTTTGACGGATATAATCAGCCACATTTTGATCGATCTCTGACTTAAGGATTATATTCTCATTTACATGAGCTACGATCTGATCAGCAAGTTGCCGTGATTGCTGTGCGTGTGATTGATGAGTAATTAAAAAGCCAAATAGAAAGAAGAGGGGGAGTAATAGGTAGTTTTTATTCATTATAAGCATTATTCAGTGTATCAGTATCAATAACTGATGGATTCGATTCTACGTTGTTAACGGAATGGATTTTGATTTCATTATTTGCCTGACCCTGAAGATAAAGATTCTTTACGTATGTGTTAAAAGCTCTTTTCCTTTTTTCGAGCGTCAACCACTCTTTGATCTGCTCGATAAGCCAGTCCAAGTCGGGATGATCTCCTTCAGGTCGTTCCTCAAGCAGTTGAACAAAATGATACTCTCCGGAAGTTCTGTAAGTAGGGGAGATCTCGGAAGGGCCAATAATTTTGAGGTAGCGGTTTAGCATGTTGATATCTCCACCGGCGATAGAAATTGGCCAGAATCGCTCAGATTCCCGGATCTTGAGGTCAGCAAATCTGGAATATTTTTTTGCAACGGTCTCCCAGTCTGTGCCTCTCATTAATTCCCGTTTTGCACTTTCGGCTTCTGCGTTCGTAGATGCAATTAAATGCCGGTATCGCACATATCGTTCATCCAGTACAAAACGATCTTTATGTTGCTGATAGTAATCCCGTGCTTCCTGTTCAGAAACGGTAAGGTCATCTTCAAATTCTGCAATGATGTAATCCTGCACTTGTTGAAGTATGAATTCCTCGCGCATGCGTCTCAGCTTTTCCTCCATACCCGGACGATTGGTGAAGTTCAGGCGTTCTGCTTCCTGCAAAATGATCTGCCTTCTGATCCATTCATCCCGGTAGGTTTGAATGGCTGAGGCACTATCTGATTGCAACACGATGGCAGGTATTTGCTTGCGGGCGTCCTCTGCGGTAAGCCGTTCTTCGCCTACTTCAGCCAGGATCACTGTGTTTGTTTCAGCTGGCTTGGTACAGGCTGTAACAGCAATTAATAAGGAGAAAATGCAAAACCGGATGTAATTCATAAGCAAAGTTATCGGCTTTCTTGATTGTAGGCCCGTTCAAGATTCTTCGAATTCACTTTAACATTGTAGGTTTTCCTGAGCTCTTCAATCCATTCTTCTTCTCGTTCAGGCTGAAATTCAGACAGAAGACGGTTAAACGCTTCATCAAAGGTCATGGCGCGGGCCGGTAATCGATCTTCAAGCCAAAAAACCGCAATTCTGTTGTTGTACTCAAACGGATTTGAAAAAGATTGTTCTTCCATCTCTTGAAGCTTATCGAAAGGAGGTTCTGAAAAATCACTTGTTGAGTCGCTGGAGACACTCAGGTTTTTAATATTTGTGCGGAGGCTATCCGGAGAGCCACCGTTTTCAACAAAGTTGATGGCATTTTGGATGGTAGAATCCTGCCTTGCACTTATTAAGTAGTAAAATGGACGCTCCGGGTACTGATAGTTCTCCAGGTTTTGTTTATACATCATCTTCAATCTGGAAGTGTCAACTGTTGCTGAACTCCAGATGTTAGTTTCGTTGATGTTATAGACGATCAAACCATTCAGATAATTTTCAGACTGCTCCTCAAAAGCAGGGTATCGGTCTAGCGTAAGGTTGATGATATTTTTGTCGGCTACGTATCGTCTGTAACTGTCAACCCATTCGGGAGTATAATCAACCGCTAACCGTCTTGAGAATTTATCCTGCAGGTAGTCATGGAAATCCTGAAGGCTATAATCGTTGTCTGCGAAGGAGAGAATGGATTGCTCCGGAAGTTCTTTAGAAAAAGAAATGTCTGCCATGGTCACTGAATCTTTTTGGATGAGCCACTCTGCATACGTATTAAGGGCTGATTGATCTTTTATAGAGCCATATTTCTCATTCAGATAATCAAGTACAAATTGGTTGTTCTCTTCAAAATAAGGAGTATCACTCAGGCGCTGCATCAAAGCCTCATCCCGCTGAGCTTCAGAGACATAGCTTTCAACCGAGTCGATCTTAAAGATATGGTATCCGTAATTGGTTTTAGCGGGTTTGGAATATTCCAGGTCCGGATCCTGTCTCATTACTGCATCCACAAAGTTCATGGCATAGTTCCCCTGATAGCTTACCCAGCCAATGCGTCCGTTGTTTCTGAGGGAGGCACCGTCTTCAGAATAATTGCGGGCAACCGTGCTCCAGTCTGAGCCACCTTCAAGTTCTTCGTAAGCATTATAGATCTTGTCATAAGCAGCGCTGTCACCTGTTCCCCGAACATAAATATGACTGGTTAGGCGTGCGGGAGTACGTTCCCTTTTATCCTGAAGCAATGCAATGTGATAGCCAAATTGGGTGCGGAAAGGCTCAGAGATCTCGCCAACATCCAGACTATATAATACATCTTCAAAAGGCTTCACGGTTCTTCCGGCAGAGATCCAGGGAATATCGCCGCCCATACTTCGCCCTCCGCGTTTGGTAGAATATTTTTCATCTACTTCATTTAAAGGAATACCGTCTTCGATCTCGCTGCGTGCATTCTCTAGCTTATCTATAGCTTCCTGAATTTGTTCTTCAGTTGCATTTTTATCTACTGCCACCAAAATATGAAATGGTTTCAGCTCAACACTCGACCTTTCCTTGAAGGTTGTAAAAGCCGCTGGTTTGATCTCTTTTTCGAGCCACCAGGCATAAGCGGCCTGCTTTACATAATTGGTATGTTCGGCAATAAGAGTTGAATCTTTGTAATACCCCTGATCTTTTGCGGCCTTTAGCTTGGCTTTGTAATCAAGAAAGATAGGGAGGAAGGATTCGAGTTCTTCCAGGGAGACTTCATCTATGTTTCCGCTGCTGTAGTTTTTTTTGAGTTCAGCGTAGGTAATATCTTCTCCACCAACTTCACCAACTACTATCTTATCTGATTGGGATTGCCCAAAAACGAAAGTGGGGAAAAGGAACAACAGTAAACTAAATATGAATAATTTATTAGTGCTCGCCATTGCGAAGTTCATATGATTTTTTTGTTGATAATTGATAATTAAGACTCTTCTTAAAATAACATCCCGGCAAATGTGGCAGTCATTAAATTAGCCAGTGTTCCTGCGAAAACAGCTTTGATACCAAATTTAGCCAATTCTGATTTTCTGCTTGGAGCCAATCCGCCAATACCGCCAATTTGAATGGCAATGGAGGAGAAATTAGCAAATCCACACAACGCAAACGTTGCCATTGCAATTGTTTTCGGTGAAATACTTGCTGCGGCTACCTCTTCAGCCAGTAACAGGTATGCTACAAACTCATTCAGTACAATTTTAGTACCCAGCATAGATCCCATATTTACAGCATCTGCCCAGGGTACGCCGATCAGCCAGGCGATTGGGGCAAATGCCCATCCGAGGATCATTTCTATAGTAAGGCTTTCTCCCAGCAATGAAGTGATACCTGTGAGGTCACTTCCCCATCCTAAAATACCATTGAACATGGCAAGCAATGCGATGAATGCCAATAACATAGCACCGACATTTGCGGCTAATTTAAGGCCTACGCTGGCACCTGTTGCTGCTGCATCAATACCATTAGCATCCGTTTGTTCCACATGCATGGAAACATCGCCTTTTGTGACAGGTTCGCTGTCTTCAGGGTATAAGATCTTTGCGATCACAAGTGCAGCAGGAGCCGCCATCAAGCTGGCGCCAAGAAGTCGTTCAGCAAATAATTGTTGAGCCACAGCAATTTCAAGGCCATTGGCTTCTGCAAAAGGCGTTCCCAACATGGCTACATAAGCAGCCATCACGCCACCGGCAATGGTTGCCATACCACCGGTCATCACAACCATGAGCTCAGATTTGGTCATCTTTTCAATAAAAGGCTTGATGACGAGTGGGGCTTCGGTTTGTCCCACAAAAATATTTGAAACCACAGACAGCGTTTCAGCTCCTGATGTACCGAGTAATTTTTGAATACCTTTAGATACAATTTTTACTACAAATTGTAATATCCCGTAGTGATACAATATGGCTGTTAGTGAAGCAAAGAACACAATGGTCGGTAGTACCTGAAATGCAAAGAAAACACCCAGGCTTTCAGGATGTTCTGGTCCTTGCCCCAAGCGGCCGAATATGAACGAAGCACCTTCTGTCGTATAACTCAAAACTACTACAAAGAAGCTCGCTACCTGCTTAAAGGCGACCATAGGCCAGCCTAAAGGCCCCCAAAAAGATGCCAGCAGATCAGCTTTCAAAATGAATATTGCGAGCAGGAACTGAAACCCAATGCCGATGGCAACCAGCTTCCAGTTTATGTTTCGCTTGTTGTTACTAAAAATGAAGGCGAGTCCCAAAAGACTCATAACTCCAATTAAACCGCGTATTATATCCATTAGGGTTACTCTGCGTTTGTTTCTTCAGTTTTCTGTTGTGTTTCCTTTTCAGTTGAAGCTGATCCGGAAATATTATTCATAAAAGGGGTTATGGGCCGGCCTCGACGCTTATCAACCGGTGGACGAAAGCAGTGGCGGGCACGAGGCTCATAGGCATCATATTCTCCTACTAAAACCTGATCTTCATCTTCTACCACGCGCTGGGAGTAGTGCGCCATGGTTCCACTTTCAGCACAGATGGCGTGAAGTTTGGTTACATATTCGGCAATGGCTAAAAGGTAGGGCATAGGGCCAAATGGTTTCCCTGTGAAATCCATATCAAGGCCGGCTACGATCACTCGTTTTCCATCATTGGCAAGTGAGTTGGCCACATCCACTACCCGGTCATCAAAAAATTGTGCTTCATCTATACAAACTACGCGCGCGTCGCCCGTAAGTAATACTATTTGATCTGCGGTGTCTACTAAAATACTGGGAAGGGCCGTTTCGTTGTGCGAGACTACTTCGTCTTCAGAATAACGTTTATCAAGTGCAGGTTTTACAACCACAACTTTTTGTCCGGCTATATGAGCGCGTTTTGCCCGGCGTATCAATTCCTCGGTTTTGCCGCTAAACATTCCGCCACAAACAACTTCAATCCATCCAAATTCACGTGGTGCTAACGAAGGCTCGTTGATCATTAACTAATTTATTCTGGTTTGAACCTTAAGATTTCAAAGGTTGGAATATATCAGGCAAGCAGGAGAAAAGGAAAGAGGAAAAGTGATGTATTTTTAAGAGTCGATAATTTCAGAAACCATCTTTCCATTCAGTTTGAAAATGAAACTATGTTTGATGAAGAGAGAGCAGGGTGATAGATGATCTTGGTGTATTTCTGGAATGCTTTGCTTGAAGGTTATGGTCGGACAAGCAGTCCGATTTGTATTTCTCATGAATCTCTTAATACATAATTTTTACATACAGGTACAGATTCATATCTTGGGCTATGAAGAAATTTGTTCTACAAAAAGAAGAACCACGAAAAAGACCGGAAGATTATTCCATTCCTTATGCCGATCTGCTCAATAAGCAGCAGCTGGATGCCGTATTTCATGAAAAGGGACCGGCGTTGGTAGTTGCAGGTGCAGGAACAGGAAAAACACGAACCCTGGTGCATCGTGTGGCTCGCTTGGTGGAAAGCGGAATTGATCCATCCAATATATTGCTGCTGACCTTTACTCGTCGTGCAGCAAAAGAGATGCTGAATAGAGCAAGTAAGATCCTTGATGAACGCTGTAAACAAGTGCAGGGAGGTACGTTCCATTTCTACTGCAGTATGTTACTTCATCGTTATTCTGAAATGATCGGGTATCCCTCAAATTTCACTATTATTGATACTGCGGATGCACTTGAGGTGATCCAGTTTGTGCGAACACAGCTCAATCTTCATAAAAAGAAAAAACGATTTCCCAACAAAAATACATTGCTGAATATCATCAGCTCATGCAAGAATAAGAATCTTGATCTTCGGGTGGTTTTACTTGAGGAATATCCCCAGTTTTTGGAGCAGGAAGAGAAGATCCTGAAAGTGGCAAATGGGTATGAGGATTATAAGGAAAAGAACTTTGTCATGGACTTTGATGACCTTCTTATAAAAACTCGCGATATGCTTACACAGCATGAGGATATAAGAATTAAGGTAGCTTCTAAAAATAAGTTTGTTATGGTTGATGAGTTCCAGGATACCAACAAGCTTCAGGCTGAACTGACAGCCTTATTTTCGAGTGTTCATGGAAATGTAATGGCTGTGGGTGATGATGCCCAAAGTATCTATTCATTTCGGGGAGCCGATCATCAGAACATCATGGATTTCCCGGATAGATTTGAAGGCACAAAGCTGATCAAACTGGAGGAAAATTATCGTTCCACTCCGCAGATCCTGGAAGTAGCCAATAACTTGTTGAAGCAGGCTAACTTTAAATTCGATAAGCAGCTGTATTCCAATAACGACAAAGGAGAATTGCCGGCGTTGGTTCAAACTTCAAGTGAACATGAGCAAAGTCGGTTTATCACGCAGGTTGTGTTGCAGCTCAGGGAACAGGGATTGGATCTGAATGAAATGGCCGTGCTCTTCAGAAACGGCCGCGATTCTTTTGATCTGGAAGTAGAATTGAATCGAAAGAATATTCCATTTGTAAAGTACGGAGGACAAAAGTTTACCGAGGCGGCTCACATAAAAGATGTGTTGGCGCACGTCAGAGTGCTGGTTAATCCCATGGATACTATTGCATGGAACCGCGTGCTGATGCTGCTTGATGGAATTGGACCTAAGACAGCCCAAGATCTTTTCGAGTGGATTCGTCTTGCCAAAAATCCTTACCGGTTGGATCTTTCCGACGCTACCAGTCAGTCTTATATAGATCAGCTAAAAGTGTTGAGTAAATTGCTTGTAAAACTGAAAGAAAATGATCATTCCGTATCCAAAGTGATCGAACTGATCGTGGATTACTATCGTGATTTTTGTAAATCGAGATATGATGATTACCCCAAGCGCCTTAAAGATTTGGAAGCTTTTGTTAATGTATCACAGAGCTTTACTTCACTTCCTAAAATGCTCGAGGAATTGGCCCTTGATCCGATCACGGCCACCGCGGTTGATACGGAACAAAAGACCAAGGAAGAGGCTCCACTTATCCTCAGTACCATACATTCTGCCAAAGGACTGGAATGGAAGCATGTGTTCATCATTCAATGCCTGGATGGAATAATTCCATCGGCTTATTCGGTGGAGGATGAAGAACAGCTGGATGAGGAATTGCGCCTGTTATATGTGGCCGCTACACGTGCCGAAGAAATGCTCTATTTCAGTTATCCTGTGCTGGCGCAATCGGCATACGGAGATTATTTCACACAGCCATCCCGTTTTATTGAGGAGATGAATACAAAATTGATCGAAGAATGGAAATTAGTGGAAGAAGAACAACAGCAGCTCAGTGAAGGCGATAACAATTTACTGGAAGAGTAGAATAGACTTATTCTTCTGACATATGCCTGTGCTGCATAAAAATATCCAGTAAAAGCCAAAGAATAGGGTAGGGTGGAAAAAGCACAGCTACAATGATCTGCCAGTTGTTTCCCTTTTTACGGCCTCCGTCGTAGGGCAATGTGATTCCTGCAATGCCTGCCATCCAGAAAATGAATAGAAAGAATAAAAGGAGTGCTGTAAATAGCGCTCCGAAAAAACCGAGATTCTCATAAAAGCTTTGAAGCATGGTATAATTAAGTGCTGAATTTTGCGTACCTTTAAGACTTGTTTAATCTAAGAATCTAATAGTTAAAATGCTTCCAGTAGTTTCTATCGTTGGCCGGCCTAATGTCGGTAAATCAACATTATTTAATCGCCTTATCGGATCACGTAAAGCCATTGTTCATGATGATTATGGCGTTACGCGCGATCGCCATTATGGGGAAACGTTCTGGAACGGGCGCGACTTCACCGTAATTGACACCGGGGGATATCTTCCCGATGAAATGAATGTAATGGTCGTAGGAATTCGCGAGCAGGTACATATTGCATTGGAGGAATCGGATGTGATCTTATTCATTGTCGATTCTAAAGATGGTATTAATACCCTGGATAAATCTGTAGCAACTTTGCTTCGCCAGCAGGAAAAGCCCGTAGTGCTGGTAAGTAACAAAGCGGATAATGAAGAGCGAAGAATGAATTCCACTGAATTCTATGAGCTTGGATTTGAGAATTTGTTTCCTGTTTCGTCAATAAATGGAACCGGAACCGGGGAATTGCTTGATAAAGTGGTTGAATTACTACCAGAATCCGAACCGGAAGAAAAATCAGAAGTCCCTAAGCTGGCTTTTATTGGTCGTCCAAATGTGGGTAAAAGCAGTCTCTTTAATGCTATTTTAGATGATGAGCGTGCTATTGTAACCAATATTGCCGGTACCACCCGGGATTCCATTAACAGTAAACTAATGTATGACGGTACAGAATATGTTTTAGTTGATACAGCCGGGCTCCGAAAGCGCACCAAAGTTAAAGAAAACATAGAGTTTTACAGTACAATACGTACAGAGCGTGCCATTCGGGAATGCGATATTGCGGTCTTATTGGTAGACGCTATGCAGGGCTTTGATGCACAGGATCGTCGTGTGTTGCGGCAGGCCGAACAGTTTAATAAAGGACTTGTTATCGTTCTTAATAAATGGGATCTGGTTCCTGAGAAAGATTCGAATGTGGTGCGGGAATTTGAAGAGTACATCTATTCGAATGTGCCGCAAATGTATTATGTGCCCATTGTGACTATTTCTGCAATGAATAAGCAACGCGTACACCGGGTTATTGATGTAGCACAGGAAGTGATCGATGAGCGGAAAAAAGAGATCCCAACCTCAGAATTCAATGATTTCCTTGAGCACATGCTTAATCAAAAATCATTGCCCATGAAAAGGGGACGGCAGCTTAAGATCACGTATGCGACTCAAGTTAAAAGTAATCCACCGGTCTTTAAGTTTTTCATGAATAGTCCTGAAGACCTGCCGGCAAACTATCGAAAATTCATCGAAAATAAGATCCGGGAACGTTTTGGTTTTATTGGTGTTCCTATTACCATGATTTTCCGACAAAAATAATATCAAAAAGAAATTAAATATCTTTGATGCTGAGCACACAAAGGTTTATTTTCTCAAAAAATTAGTTCATCACGAAAACGATTTTGATTGAATGGCTAAAAACCTTGAAAAACCAACGGTAAACGCAGTTAGCGATAATCATAAGAATGAGCGTAAGCTGAATTTCCTGGAGCAGCTATATCTTCCTGAAATTCTGAAGGGGATGTGGTACTCTCTAAAGCAAATGTTTCAGCCTACGTTTACACTTAAATATCCAGAAGAAAAGTGGGATCCACCGGCCATTTTCCGGGGACGTCCGGTTTTGGTTGAAGATCACGGCAAAGAGCGTTGTGTAGCATGTGGTTTATGCGCCCGAGCATGTCCGCCGCTGGCTATCAGCATGCAGGCCAAAGAAACTGACGACGAAAAAGAACGCTATCCTGATTTCTTCGAGATCAATATGCTGCGCTGTATTTATTGCGGTTATTGCGAGGAAGTGTGTCCTGAAGAAGCTATTGTGATGAGTCAGGATTACGATATTGTATTCGAGTCTAGAGAAGATGCTGTTTATGATAAATCCCGTCTGCTGGTTCCTAAAGAAGATGTTTCCGATCGTTTAGAATATCTTCGAAATTACAGAAATCAACAGTTTGGCTCATTTTGGGATTTCCAGGAAGAGAATAATATCCATTCCGTTCGTGATCGTGACACAGACTGGAATACCGGCTTATCATTAGTTGATATGTTAGAACAGCAAGAGAAAAATGACTCAACCCCGGCATCTCAAAGCTGGAATACATAGAGGTCGTTCTTTAGAATGGATATAAAACAAAGCCAGATAGATTCACTTATAGACGACGTTGCCTACCTGGAACACGAAGCTGAAGCATTGAAATATGTGATAGACTCTGTTCCATATGATGAAACTCCTCCCGGAGGACGTTCCATATCTGAGATACTCATGTATCTTGACCATGCCCAGCAAAAGTATTATCGAAGGGTGATAGAAGATGCCTATAAGAATTCGCGTCCTATCAATTTGAACTCCTATGATTCACCAAAAGATACTTTTGAGATCGACGAGGAATTGGCCAAAGATATTCAAAAGCTGCTTTATAAAATATCAAAGCACCGGGTAGCCTTATTGAAACTAATTGAGGAGATCCCGTTAATTGACTGGGAGAGAACAATTAGCAAAGGCAGAGACTCCATTACATTATATGATTTTGTATACCAAATGGTCCGAAGCGAGCGCAATACCTTAAAGGAAATTGCCGATCTCGTAATGACCTATCAGAAAGGCAAGCAAGCTCAAAGAGAGATAGAAAGCCGTAATCCCCAGAGCTAAGCTAAATGGATACGGTTAAATGGATAGACCTGGTGGTATCATTATCCTTCGGGACGGTCTTTTTTTTGATGCTAAAGCTTTTCATTAAACGCCCATCTTTGTTGGTTGCCTACTTTGGGATCTCTGCACTGGCCATTTCAACTCCGTATTTCTTGGATCTTTTTGGTGTTGAGTCCTACATCGATCTATTCCAGTGGGGCAAGCTGATCTCCATAACATTTTATATAAGTGGACTACTTGTGCTGATCAGAGAATCAAAACCGATATTTGCCCGTTTTCCGGTCTACCTGACAGGGTTGCCGTTCGTGAGTTTCCTTTTCTTTCCGCTTATAATTGATTCTATTGTAATTAAAGAACTTATTAATGCAATATATCAGGGGGGAGCATTAGTGGTAACCGTTCTGATATTTACCTTAAATCAGGCCCGCCAAAGAAATCGACGGTATTATATCATTGGTATCACAGGCATTGTAGCGGCCTATATAAGCTATTGGATCGTATTCAAACAACTGAACATGGCAGAGTTTAACTGGGTTTCGGAAATTTTATTAGCTACAGGAATTCTTTTTGCCTCGTTTCGATTTGTAAATGGTGAATATGAAAAATTGACGCAGCCTCAATAATCAATCATTAAGGAAGTACATGAAAAAAGCCCCTGAATTCACCTTGCTAAATACAAATGGAAAAAAGGTCTCACTCAATGATATCAAAGGGAACCAAAATATAGTGTTGTTATTTTTTCCGCTGGCATTCAGTGGAGTCTGCACCAAAGAATTATGTTCAACCAGGGATAACATGAAGATCTACGAATCTCTTGATGCAGAAGTAATAGGTATTAGTGTAGACAGCTTTTTTACGTTAAAAGCATTTAAGGAAGCAAACAATTTGAATTTTTCGCTTCTAAGCGACTTCAACAAAGAAGTAAGTAAAAAGTACGATACTTTTTATGAAGATTACTTTGGTATGAAAGGTGTGTCCAAAAGATCCGCTTTTGTAATAGATAAAAATGGAGAGATCGTGCACAGCGAGATCCTTGAAGATTCTGACAAGATACCTGATCTTAATAAAGTACAAGAAGTACTTGCCGGTTTACAGTAACACTATAGCAATGGGGAAGATGTATGCATGGATTATAAATGTATTCAATTCAACATTACTTTACATAATATAAATTATAAGACTTAAACATGACTGTTATTTCTGAATAGCTTTGGGCATTTTTAGCTCATAATTGCTTTAGAGGTATTCAAGTAATTCTATATATTTCGTGTATGAAGATTTTAATTGTTGAAGACGACAAAGTCTTATCCTTACTGCTTTCTAAGATGATCGAACGACTTGGCTATGAAATTATCGATGTAGTCACTAAAGGTCGGGACGCAATCGAACAGATTGAAAAGACATCCCCTGATCTCGTTCTTATGGATATCATGCTCGAAGATGATATTGACGGCATTGATGCGATGATCGCTATAAGGAAAAAAGACATCACCGTCCCTGTTATATTTATTACCGGTAATTCTGATCCCTACCACCAAGAGCGCGCTAAAGTAACCGATTACGAAGAGTATCTCATCAAACCCGTTGGCTTTGACGATCTTAAAAAGAATATTGCCAGCGTAGAACAAAAAAAGTCCTGAATTTTCATCCAGGACTTTACTTTTGAGGTATATGTATGCGTATGCTACTAACGCAACCTATTTTAAAGTGTGGTTACTGATTTTCTCTGTCTAGCTTAAAGGTGATCGGTAAACTGTATCGAACTCTTACTGGTTTTCCTCGTTGTCTTCCCGGTACAAATTTGGCGTGTTTTTGAACAGCTTTCAGTGCTTCTTCATCACAGCCACCTCCAATTCCCCGAACAACAACCGGATTGTTTACGTTACCATTTTCATCAATGATGAATTGCAGGACCACTCGTCCCTCAATTCCTGCTTTCCGGGCAAGTTCGGGATACTGAATGTGTTTTTGAATACTGGCCAAACCGCCAACCAATTCGGGCATTTGTTCCACTATTACAAATATTTCTTCTTCCTCTTCTTCTTCAAATTTAGGTGGTGGCGGCGGCATATCTATTATACCGGTGTCCATATCCAGTTCAGAATCAAGGTCAATGATCTCATTTTCTATGATCTCATCGTTAGGAACTTCCACAGGCACTACCGGTCTTGGTGGTGGCGGTGCTTTTAGTTCTTGCTTGGTTTGAACGATCTCTTCCATAAATACTTCTTCCTGACGATCTACAGTTACTTGATCATTCTCGCCGGATGACTGTATATTTATTTTGAAAGCGGATATAAGGATTAGAAGTGAAGCAATTATACCTAGTTCAAGACGAATTAAGTAGCCTCTTTTTAAGTCGTTTTTTCGATTGATTATTTTTACCGGACCTCGCATGGTAACCTCCGATTATGTTAGAAGTTTCCTAATGATACCCACGATCCGTGAAGATTTGATGAAGCGCTTTCAGGAATTATTTGGTCCTGTTATTACAGTAATTGCACCCGGTACTATTTCGAATTTTCCGGACTGAAATGGGGTGATTTGTTCACCGTCGGAATGTACTTTTTGGGGATGATCGGTCTTAATAAAAGCAGATTTATCTGAAGTATAGATGCGTACAACATCATCCCGGAATGGAATTCCAAAAGAGAGCTTAATGAACTCAAATATCAGTCGGATCCTTGAGATCGGATTTACAACTACTATTTCAAATATGCCGTCAGCGTGGTCTGAATCAGGAGATATGGTATACCTACCTCCTTCATTTTTACCATTTGCCAATGCAGCCATCCAAATTTTTTGAGGTAAGCGAATGTCTTTACCAGAGATCTTTAAAGAGATGCCAAAGGGTCTTGAGGTAGCTAAAGCCCTTAAACCTCCAACAAAATAGCGTAAGAAACCAGATCTAAATCGGCTCTTGGATGCGAAATAGTTTGTAACTCCATCTACACCGATCCCGAAGGTGTTCAAAATATAGCCTTGGTCAGATTCAATGACATCGATCTTTTTAAGTGAATTTGTTTTTAGCGACTGAATAGCCTGTTCAAATTCACCGTTAAGAGATATACTCTGGGCAAAATCATTTCCACTGCCAAGGGGGATCACCCCAAGAACGGTATCGGTGCCAATTAATCCGTTTGCAACCTTGTTAACCGTCCCATCTCCGCCGCACGCCACTATATAATTGAATGCAGTAGCTTTATCTTTTGCTATATCTTCAATGGAATCATCCTTGCGGATATATACAAAATCAGCCCCGGGAAACAGTGATGATAATTCAGCTTCTCTCTGTTTAAAAAATCCCTCAGCCCTGAAGGAGTTAGAGGCGCAATTTATGAGGAAGCAATATGTAGAGTCCCTGCTCAATCGAAATGATTGACATTTATTGAATAGTGGCCTTCCTTGTCCGGTTTAAGCTTAATCCTGTCGATCACAACATCTAAGGAAATGCCTTCCTGTATCTCAATGATCTGAAAACCATCTTTTTTTATCCGTTTGAATGGAGATTGTATTCTAAGTGGATCCAGCAGGATCAGTAAAAGTTCTTCTTCTCCTTCAAAATAGTGGTTCACAACCTTTTCGGCTTCGTTACCTTCAAAACACCACACGTATTCTTCCTCTTCCATTGAGGTGTTTGAAAATGTCCCGGCGTTTGATATTGAACGCCATTCGTCTTGTGTTACTGCGGCAAAAAGTAGATCTATATCCAAGTTTACTGAGGTTTATTTGTTGTATGCAAAGTGAATGAGAGCATCTCCCTTATTTACTACAGGACAGTTATTTAAACCGATCACCATCCCGTCATATGGAGCTTGCACTCTCGAGTTTAGATCTCCGTATGGATCTTTTATTGAACCCAAAACCTGCCTTTTGTTAAACATTTCTCCAAGGTCTGCTTTGGTGATAAACAGTCCGGCATTTTTAGTTCTGATCCAGGTGGAGTTAGTGAATGTCTTTGATTTATTAGTTTTCGGTGCTTCTTTTATCATACCCAGATGCTTCATTAGCCGCTGCGTACCTTTGATCCCTTCTTCGATCCCAAATTCATCGTATCTGAGGGATTCTCCGGTTTCATATACAAGGATCTCTTTCCCTTTTTTATGAGCCGCACTTCTGAAAGATTTCCCGATCAGGCTTGAATGCATTAAAACAGGAGCTCCAAATGCATCTCCTAATTCTTTTCCTTTTTTACTTTTAAAGGTACAGCGTATCTGAGGATAATTGGCTCTTGCTGCTCCGCCCGTATGAAAATCAATACCATAGTCAATTTCAGGTATGATCTCATTCATTAAAGTATAGGCCAGAAGCTTGGCAAGAGAGCCGCCCTTTGCCCCGGGAAAGCTACGGTTGATATCTTTTCCGTCTGGCAGGCCGCGGGAGTTTTGAATAAATCCGTAAATATTTACAATAGGAATGGCAATAACGGTGCCTTTTTCAGGGATTACGATATCGCGCTCAATCATGCGGCGAACGATCTCCACGCCATTAACTTCGTCGCCATGAAGTCCGCCGGTAAGCAATAACACCGGCCCGTCTTTAGGGGCTCTGTAGACAAGTACGGGCAGGTTTATGGTGGTATAAGTAGGCAGCCGGGCAATGTTCAGGTCTATGACCTTTTGCTCTGCCAATCCTACTTTTTCCTTGTTTATGGTAATAAACTCAGGCATGTTTTTTCGCTTTCTTTTTGCGAGCAGGATTGACTTTCCGTTCTTCCACGGCTTTCTCAATATATTCAAGGATCTTGGTAGCAATATCCTTATTGGTGGCCTTTTCGATGCCTTCCAGTCCCGGAGAAGAGTTCACTTCAAGGATCAAGGGGCCGCGTTCGGATTGAAGCATGTCAACACCGGCAATTTGAAGATCCATGGCACTGGCCGCTGTTAAAGCAGCCGTACGTTCTTCTTTACTCAATTTGATCAGCGAGCCACTTCCACCCTGATGTAAATTAGACCGGAATTCGCCCTCTTTGCCTTGCCGTTTCATGGCTCCGACAACTTTTCCATCTACCACAAACGCCCGGATATCGGATCCTTTTGATTCTTCGATAAATTCCTGAACGATCACACGCGCTTTCATAGCGTGAAAAGCTTCAATAATAGATTCAGCAGCTTTCTTTGTGGGGCCTAAAACAACACCGTGTCCCTGGGTTCCTTCCAGTAGCTTCACGATAAGCGGAGCGCCGCCCACCGATTCGATCAAGGTTTTAACCTCTTTGGAATAATTGGTAAATACGGTTTTGGGAAGTCCCACTCCGGAGCTGGCCAGCAACTGCAAACTGCGCAATTTATCCCTGGAACGCACCAACGCCTGTGAATGGACAGCGCTAAATACTTCCATCATTTCAAACTGACGAACAACGGCTGCTCCATAGAAGGTCACAGAAGCTCCGATACGCGGAATGATGGCATCAAGGTAGTCAATGCGATCACTTTTATAATAGATCTTGGGGTTGTCCTGTTCGATCACAATGTCACATTTCAGATGATCTATGATCTCAACATTGTGGCCTCGTTCTTTAGCGGTTTCGAACAGGCGGGTTGTAGAGTATAGCGATGAGTTTCTGGAAAGTATTCCGACATTCATTAATTAGGGTTCCCCGGATTTTTGGGTGAGAGTTTAACTTTGGTTACATCCACAACAAATGGTCCTTTTTGAAGAAACTTCCGTCCAATTAGCAACGGATATTTCATGGCTGACCGATCGGCCAGTGAAAACTCGATAAGGTATTCGTTATCAAAAAAGTGCAATCGAGTTTGAACAAAATAACGCAGCGACACTTCTCCATTCGAGCTCTTTACTTCACGCTGATCATGTATCGGCATTTCGAGCTTTTGCTCATTATAGGCCTCATGGTCTGGATCCAGTAAATAGAACCGGACCCAGTCCTTCCCATCCTTTGTGAATGTTTCAAGATTGTGGCAATGCAAACTGGAGGTATACGCACCGGTGTCGATCTTGGCATCAAGACCATAAAACTTCCATTCCGGAAGATCCACTCGTTCTACGCGACCAACTATTTTCTGTTTTGATGAATTCATTGAGAGCTAAAATACAGGTTTTAAACCGCTATTCACATTATCATTAAAAATAACTTTAGCTGTTTCCATGTTTTTATATCTTAGCAACAAATTAAAAATTCTTAGAAATCCATAGATAATGAAAGTTCAAAATTCTCTCTTCCTGTTGCTCGGTTTTTTAATTGTGGGATGCAGTACCACGCAAAACACTACTTCCACCAACGCACTTCCTGACGATAAATCGGTTCAGGCTACCTTATGGGTTCAAAATTCCGCTGAATATCAGGCACTGAGTGTGCAGGCTTATGAAACGGCTAAACGTAATCTTTCCCTGCCTTTGGAAGATTCATTCTGGACGGCCTCCATCACCCAGGAAGAAACAGAGTCTTACATGCAGCTCCCTCCTGCTATTATCCTGGATATTGACGAAACGGTACTCGACAATTCTCCTTTCCAGGCCCGGATGATCAAGCAGGGCAAAAGTTTTAATGTAGAGGATTGGAATGCATGGTGTAATGAAGGTAATGCCGAGGCTGTTCCCGGAGCCGTCCATTTTACGCAATATGCAGCTGAGCAAGGCGTGGAGATCTTTTACATATCAAACCGTGCGTACGAAGTTGAAGATGCCACCCGCAGAAATATGATCGAGCTTGGATTTCCTGTTTCAAGTGAAATGGATAACATTATGCTGAATGGCGAAGAGCCCGGCTGGACTTCTGACAAGATCAAACGTCGTCAGCTTATTGAAGAGAATTACAGGGTTATTATGGTTTTTGGGGATGACCTGAATGACTTTTTCCCGGCTAAGAATACCACCCAGAAAAAAAGAGCAGATTCCGTAAACCGTTACTCCAATTATTTTGGTAAGAAATGGTTTGTGCTTCCTAATCCCGTGTATGGCTCCTGGGAAAATGCTATGTTCGACTTTCAGAGCGACCTCACCAACGAGGAGCGCAATGCCATTCTGCAGGAACGTCTTGATACCCGAAATTAGCTTCTGAGATCTCAGTTATGAAACCTTTCCCAACCCTGTTTGTAGATCTTGAAATCGTACGCAAAAACATAGAGCGAATGGCTCAGAAAGCCACTCGTAATTCCGTTGAATTCCGTCCTCATTTCAAAACCCATCAGTCGCGGGCTATCGGACAAATTTTTCGGGATTTTGATGTTTCGGGGATCACAGTTTCTTCTATAAAAATGGCTGATTTTTTTCTAAAGGATGGTTGGGATGATATTACCATCGCTTTCCCTGTCAATGTTTTAGCCGCAGAATATTATAACGTCATAGCTTCACGGGCATCCCTGAAAACGCTGGTTATTTCTTCTGAAGTGGTTGAAGAACTGGATAGCAAAATGAATCAGGAAATGGGTTTGTATGTGGAAATTGATCCCGATTATGGGCGAAGCGGAATTCCGGTTTCTCAGCCTGAAAAGATCAAGGAAGTCGTTGATGCCATTGAACGATCCGAGCATTTTTATCCGGCCGGATTTTACTGCCATGCCGGTCACACCTATAAAGCCGGATCAGCTAAAGAGGTCCGTGAAATTTCGACTCAGGTATTGCAAAAACTAGGATCATTAAAGGCCGCATTCCCCGATCTCCCCCTTTGCTTTGGGGACACTCCCTCCTGCAGTGTGTTGGATGACCTTGATCCTGCCGACCAGATCAGTCCCGGCAACTTTGTTTTTTACGACTGGATGCAGGTTCAGATCGGTTCCTGTTCTCCCAACGAAATTGCGGTGTACATGGAATGTCCTGTGATTGAGAAGTTTGAAGACCGAAACCAGGTGTTAATTCACGGCGGAGCGGTTCACTTTTCTAAAGATGCTGTGGATATCGATGGGATCAAAAGTTTTGGGGAGCCAAGGCTTAAGTATCTGTCTGAAGAAACCTACCTCAAAAGCCTTTCCCAGGAACATGGGATCATTCAGTGCAGCGAAAATGTATTCAGTAAACTAACTGTTGGTGAAACCATTCAGATCTTCCCTATCCACTCCTGCCTTACTGCTGACCTGATGCGGGAATACCATACCGAAGATGGCCGGGTTCTGGATCATATGAATGGTGGGAAATGAATTCCGAGTAATAAATTCTTTTAGACACGTTTCGAAGTTCCGGTATCCAAATATTGAATCAGATCAAAGATATTGGGCTCACAAATATACGGACCGGGTGGTCCGTAAAGGCATTCTCCAACCGGGTGGTTGGGAACGAGGACTAAATTATAATGATCTGGCGAGGAGCACATTTAGTGCGACTCAGGAAAAGCCCAAACTCTGACTTCGGTATTTTTCATTTAACAGATTCCCTGTTACATTTTATTGTTTCGAATAGTTAACACAATTCAAAATTGCCCATGAAAGCCTCCCTCCTGTTTATTTCCATTTTTGTGCTCCTTCCGTTTCAAGGTATTTCACAGAATGTGTACCTGTTGTATGACAAATCGGTGCCACAGGCGGCTTATTCTGCTGAGCAGCTGAAGTCTGCACTTTCCGAACAAAATTATACGGTGACCACAGACTCTGTAAGCTATGATTTTTTACTGAATATTGGGGTGAATGAAGTAACGTTGCAGCCGGAAGCATTTGAGATCATTCCCAACGGCAGGTTCATAACCATATACGGAGGTGATGAATCGGGTATGGTGTATGGCTCCCTGGCATTGGCGGAAGAGCTGGGCAACGGTGTTTCATTAGCAGATATCGCGTCGATACAGGAGACTCCAAACTTTCCATTCCGCGGCATCAAACATAACCTGCCTTGGGATACCTATCGTCCAAGCATGGCTCTCGATCAGCATTATGAGACCGCCCGCGACCTTGACTACTGGGAGTCCTTTCTCGACATGATGGCCCAAAACCGATTCAACTCTCTGACTTTGTGGAATCTTCATCCATTCACCTACATGATTATGCCCGAAAACTTCCCGGAGGCGAGTCCTTTCACTGAAGAAGAGCTGGACGAATGGCGGGAACTGTACCACGGTATTTTCAGGATCGCCAAAGAGCGCGGCATCGATACCTACCTTGTAAACTGGAGTATTTTTGTGAGTGAGGAATTCTCCAAAGCGCATGATGTAGCTCACGACAATTTCTACCCGCATTACTATGTAGATGGAGATACGTCGGAAATCGTAAAACGCTACATCCGCGAAAGCGTTACTCAGGTGCTGAAGGAATATCCCGACCTCTCCGGTTTTGCCATTTCTCATGGCGAGGGAATGGGCGGAATGACACCGAGGGAGCGGCAGGACTGGATGAATGAAACCATGATCGAAGGAATGCGGCTGGCCGATCGTCCGGTCAAGTTTATACACCGCGTGCCATTTTCAGCCGGCACGGGTTCGGAAGGATCAACGAGTTTGAATACCGAACAGATCACCCGTCAGGCTATGGAAAAGTTGGACTATTTTGACGGCCCGATCTGGGTGGAAATGAAGTTCAACTGGTCGCACGCCCATTCTACTCCTGAGCTAGTAAAAGTACATGGCGGCGAGTTAGGCGACACCTATTTTGAGCCCGAACCCGAGAATTATAAAATCACCTGGATGGCCCGGAATGAAGATTTCTTTGCCCTGCGGTGGGGTGTGCCTGATTTCATCCGTGAACACATTGAAACCAACACCGCTTCGTATGTAGGCGGGTATTTTATCGGGTCAGAAACCTACATCCCGGCAAAAGATTATTTCACAAAAATTGAAGAGCCTGTAGACTGGACCTATGCCTTTCAACGACAATGGCTTTTTTACAAACTCTGGGGGCGATTGCTTTATAATCCCGATACGCCTGATGAGGTATTTGAAAATGAGTTCACCCGACGCTACGGTAATCAGGGAAAGAACCTCCTGGAGGCCTTTTCCCTGTCATCATCCACTGCACTTCGCCTTGCTTCTGCCTGGGATTTGCGTTGGGACTTCACCCTGTACAGCGAAGGATTTCTATCACTCAACGAAAACGAAGATGATTACGAATCCTCTACCCTCGACTACATCTCCGTTGACCGGCTGATACAACGCCCTCCCCTCGATCCGGATTATGTTTCCATCAAAGATTATGTTGAAGCCACCCTTTCAGGAACATCATTTCCGGAAGATGCCATCACTCCGCCGGTTCTGATCGATATGCTGGAAGAAGATTGTGAGCGTGCACTGGAGTTGGTAAAAGACATTGATACGGCAGATAATGCATCCCTGATGTACGAAGTTTCGGATATTAAAACCTGGGCAAACCTGGGACTTCATTTTGCTGAAAAACTTAAGGGCGGCATTGCGCTGCAAACCTACCGGATGTCGGGCGGAGAAGACAACAAAGAGCAAGCCGTAAATCATCTCGAAAAAGCACTCGCTTACTGGGATGAAGTGGTTCGCATCACACGCCCTATTTATAAAGACATGCACCTGACCCACTACATGGGCGGTGGATTTGAGCGGGATGATGAAAAACTATTTCACTGGGAACATATTCGTCCCGAAGTGGCAGAGGATATTGAAATAGCTAAAAATGCATCACATGAATAAATAAGGTGCAATGCTCTTGGTGGTATTTAACCTATTATTGAGGGGGGCATAATCACTTGAGACCAAGTGACCTGAAATTAATTAATTAGAGAACTTTAGCTACGAAATAACGAACTTGGATCGTTTGGAAGTAGCACTATAAATATTTAGATAATCACATCAAAAGGATCAAAAAATGAAGAAGATTTTACGAGCAGTGATAAAACCACAGATACTTTTAGCCATCGGAGCTATGTTTCTGTTAGTCAGTTGTCAATCAAATGATAACAGTGCTGATTTGAAAGTTGATCCGGAAACCGGTCAGTATGTACACAATGCCGTAGGTAATCCATATTTACCCTTATGGGAACATCTGCCGGATGGAGAACCAAGAGTTTTTGAAGATCCCGATAACCCGGGGAAATATCGGGTTTACATTATAGGTTCGCACGATGTAAGAACTACAAGTTATTGCGGGCCGGATATCAGGGCATGGTCGGCACCGGTTGAGGATCTATCTAAATGGCGCGATGAAGGCCCTCTTTTTACCTACCATGTAAATGGACAGTGGGATGTAATGTATGCACCGGATCTTGTTGAGGTAAAAAGAAACGACGGGACCAAGGAATACTATCTATACCCACACAGCAGAGGGCCGGGACGGGAAGCCATGGTTGCCAAAGGTGACCGACCTGACGGACCTTTTACACCTATCAACATGACGGACGATAGTACAAGAACTGTAGAGGGAAGCATTATGGGATTTGATCCCGCCGTTTACATTGAATACATAGATGATCCCGAAGATCCTGATTATGAGATCGGTTTCAGAGCCTACGGATACTGGGGTTTTCAACGATCCTTGGCAGCGGAGTTAGATCAAAAAACCATGTATTCGCTCAAGCCCGGAACTGAAGTTATCGACCGCTTCATTCCCGCCAGTAATAGTTATGGTGATATCAGAGACCCGGAAGGAACAACATATCCTAATGTATACGAAGGAGAAGATCTGGACGCTTTCAACTTTTTTGAAGCGGCATCTATCCGAAAAATTGGCAATAAATATGTATGGGTGTTCAGTGGATATTCAGGTCCGGACTATGGGTTGACCAGTACGAATTCGACCTTGCGTTACGCCTACGGAGATTCACCGCTCGGCCCATGGAAAAGCGGCGGAGTTCTGGTTGATTCCCGCGCAGTAGTGCAGGGAAAAGATGGCAGCTCACTTCAAACAAGTTATTCGGGGCATAATACACACGGCAGTATCGAGCTGATTAACGATCAGTGGTATGCATTCTATCACCGGGCCCCAAGAGGATTCGGTTATGCACGCCAGCCTATGGTAGCTCCCATTACCATCGAATGGGATGAGACACCAGTCTCCGAAGGCGGAAAAGTAACCATCAGAGCCTATGATCCTTATGCGGAAGACAACATTTGGACGGCAGAAGACAGTCAGGGAAATGAGTATACCGGAGCCGAAGTAACTTCTGAAGGGTTTAATATTTACGGCCTCGATCCCTATCAATATTACTCTGCGGGATATGCGTCCTATCTATCCGACATCAGTTTGCAACAGGATTCCTGGGATATTTGGGAGAACAACATGCCCGTTGCCAATATTGAAAACGGCCATATCATTGGATACAAATATTTTGGCTTTGGCGGACTTGATGATGACAAGAAAGGCTTGAAGGCTTTCGAAGGAACAAAATCCGGCAACAATACCGAATTCAACCTCTACCTCACCCCAAAAACAACGGGATCATTTAAAGTGAATGTTTGGCTGGACGGACCCTGGGACAATGATACCTGGAATGGTAAAAAGATCGGCGAAATTATAGTGCCTGAAAATTCAGCACAAGAGATCTCAGAATTTACCATTGATGTATCCGAACAAGTGGATCAGCTGGACAAGAAACACGCCATCTTCCTTGTAGCTGAAGGGGCTGACACTACCGCACTTTTTAACCTCATCGGACTTGGATTTAGTTCAGATACAAAGGACATAGAGCCCCTTCTTGCCCCTACCGTTGATATACAAGTAAACGGAGAATCCATAGATGTACCCGATACTCCGGTCAGATCAACGAATGAGAACGGTATTGTGGACTATGATATTTACGAGGCTACGTACACCATCCCATCCGGGATAACGGAAGTGCCAACCGTATCGGCCTCAGCAAGCGACCCAAGGGTTAAAATTGATGTTACCCAAGCAGAATTAAGTTCAGGAAAAGCTGTAGTAAAGTTTGATTATCAAGGCGTTGTCAAAACCTTTAACGTGATGTTTTTTAAGGAATAGAGGTTTTACCGGCTTGTACGTACCCCTTGACTATTAAGCTCAGGGGAAAATTGGACCGGGTGGTCTGCACAGGCATTCCCAAACGGATGGTTGGGAACGAGGAGTAAAGGAGGAGAACTCTGAACATTCAACATTGAATGGTGAACTACTTAATTCCTCACCGAACTACCTGATCATTCCACTTCAAAAGAGACGCTAATTTCTACTTCGTGATCTTCCAAGAGGAAAGCCCTTAAGGTGTACGTTCCAGTTTCAAGATTTGTATTCTTAGTGTGATCCGGAGAAATTTCAATGGTTTTTGTTTCTCCCGGAGCGATATTCATAGCACTGGTTGCCATTGTACAGACCATGTCTTCTGTAGAATCGTAAATATTGTTTTCTCTTTTCTTTACCTGGTACCCCGTCTGACATCCGGAAGGAAAATCATAAGTCAAATCATGTTCTGAGATATTGGTTAATGAAAAAACAGCCTGGATGTCATGCAAAGCGGAAATTCTATCAGATTCCAAAAGTAACTCTATTTCAAGACCATCGGATACTTTTGAAGTATAGTTTTCCTCAGTTTCACTTTTTGAGGTTGGAAATAAATTACTCTCACAAGCTGTGAACAAAAATATTAACAGAAATACTGTGCTTATGGCCTTCATATAACTGAACTTTTGTTTTTTGTTTTTGTTTTAATCAAAGCAAGCTATGAAACTACTGGCTAATTTAAGAACTAACCTTCCAATCCTCCAATTTTGGGAAGCTGACAACACCGCACGTTTTTTAATTAAGTTCTGCTTTATATCGAAGTACTTGTGCATTCATGATATCGATCAGGTAGATGGTGTTTGTGTGGTCGATCATCATATCATATAGAAAGTGTTCCCGCTGTGGGTCGGTGAATACCAGCTGCTTTTTCAGCTCCCCCTGAAGGTTATAGATCAAGAGCTGGGAGTCTGGCAGGTTTGGATCCAATCCTTGTTTTGGGATAAAGATGTAGAGGAGCTCATTTTTGACTTGAACGTCCTTGGCATACTGCAGCGGAGCTACCACGCCCGGACTATCCAGCTCTGTATTTCTTTGTACGATATGATCGAATATCGGATCTCTGACAGTGTTTGGGATCAGTTTTTTAAAGAGCAGCTTACCCTGATCTGAGTATTTCCGGATTTCACCAAGGGCATTAATGAAAAGTATAAATCCATCTTCTGTCTTAGCTGCCAGGGCTTCATTTTGAGCGCTTTTAGGAATTTCGCCGTTGACATAGGCCTGTCGCTCCTGATCCAGATCTACTCGTTGCGAATAATTGGTTGCAGGCTTTCCAATGCGTTGTCTTATGTCCTCCTCGTCATCCAATGAAGTTACGACCGCCAGTGCATTCTCCTTCCCCAAAGTAGACACCAGCAGTTCATTGTCAGCGATCCAGACTTTTTGGCTGTACCTTGGATAGTGACTGTACGGAATCGTCTTAATGTGCTCGCCTTCACGACTGAAAAGGTCTAACCTGAACTCTTCCCGGTTGGTGGTTAGAAACTGGTCATTTCGGAAATTCAGATCTGCCGCACCTGACATCGGATCCCACTCCCCCGGTCCCCGCCCAACACTCCCAAAATCATATTGCTTGCTGCCGGATGTATCAAACACCATGATCTTATTAAAAGCATGATCATAGATGGCAAAATGCTGTTCATCCATATAAACGATCTCCCGCGGCTCCCCCAAAAGATCAGTTTCTTGCGATATGACAACATCAAGGCTCCCGATCTGTACGGATTGGGGATCTACAGAGGGAATATTAGCCTGTGGTGGACCATCTTGAGAACAGGCATGAACTAGTATAAATAATACGCTGAAGAGTGATAACCTAAGGATATACCTCATGGAGAGTTTTTTATGGTGTTTGTTTAACAAACCGGAAAATAAGCGGCGAGCCAAGTTGTTAAAATTAATGTTCCGAACCCAAAACGAGTCCGCTTATAACGCCTTGTTATACCTAAGGTTTAGTTTTGAGCTAGAACAAAACTTAGTGAAAGACCGAAAGTAGTGACATCTTCCTGTATCCCTAATTTTGGGGTTACTACAAATGAATTACTTGGAGATGTTTCAAAAATCAAGGACACTCCTAAATTAAAAACAGTTGAATTGTCACTTTCTGATACAGATCCAGATGAGTCTTCGACCTTAGTTTCACCTGTAATGTAGTTTACTCCTACTTTAGGCTGGACTTTCATAGCATCAGAGGCTTCAACATCAGTAAATAAAGCAGCTCCAATTGTGAAATAATCACCCGTCACATCAATATTATTGTCGTCCAAAACATCATTCGTATATAATTGTTTCTGATAAAAACCACCTAAACTAAAAGATACAGGAATTGACTCATCTTGTTTAATGGGGATATAAGAAACAAAGGGAGATATAACTGTAGCATTTAAGTCTTCACCAAGAAGCTGTTCATCAAATCCGAGACGACTTACTGAAAGCCCAAAATCGAGTACTCCAGAAAATGAATATCCAACTTCTCCACTAAAACCAGATATGTCATCATTTGTGGAAAATCCACCACCTATTCCAAATCCATTTTGTCCTTTCTCCAAGTAAGAACTTTGTGCAAATGATACTGTGCTAAATGCCCCAAAAATTAGAAGTGAGAGAATTATTTTCTTCATAACGTCTTTTTATTTGATACTGATTTAGTAGGAATAACATAATATTATCCGAACGAAGACACTATTAGGGAAAACAAGCCGAAACTGCTTATACACGCTTTACTGTACCCTCGTATTCGTATAATGTGATTTTTAGGACAGTATCCGTTTAGTTGTTCGCCTAAGGTGTTTGGATAACAGACCTTTATCATGTCACCTAAGATAACACGATAACTTATTATTCCAATTATATTAATCCCTAAGAGATAATAGGTGTTGTTTAAGGGAGGCTAAGACCTTTGGTGGGGATGATGGAAATCTTTCGGAGGTGCTCAATCATTACTAAAGTTGTCACCCCGAGTCGCGACGTTGCTGAAATAGATCTGGGAAGTCTTCCGCGAGGGGCCTCAAAGTCTCTAAAGGCATGTGGTATTTTACGTTGGGATCACGCCGGTAGTCGGACACAGTCCCTCTTGTTCAAGAAGCTCTCCCTTTGCTTTTCACGGGGCACTCGGGATGACAACTGAGATATTGAATTACAAATTTATACCTAATATGACTGAACATTCCTCCAAACAAAAAAAGGCTCCCTTTCGAGAGCCTTTTGGTTATTCGTTATTTTGGATAACTAATGGGTTTCTTCGATCCAATCCTACTGCTTTCCTGGCAGGTTCGCTTTCCCGGGATTCACGTGGTTCCACTCAAACGGTCCGGCCTTCACCTGATTTGGATACACTTCATTCAGCGTATCTCCTTCATACAAACGTCCGTTTTTCATCACCCATTCTACGGTGTTGGTGTTTCGAAGGTCGTCCAACGGATTTTCGTTGAGAATGATGATATCTGCCAGTTTACCGGCTTCAATGGAACCAATATCTCCATCAAGACCGATGGCCGTTGCGCCGTCTATGGTGGCTACCTGAAGGGCGTCGTGGTTATTCATCCCTCCTGCGGCCATCGCCCAAAGCTCCCAGTGGTAACCGAGTCCCTGCAGCTGTCCGTGACTTCCAACTCCGGAAAGTCCGCCGGCTTCTTTCAGGTCTTTCTGAAATTCGGCATGCTTTTGAAATACATGCTCATCATCATGGAACCAGCCCGGACGTCTTCGCGACTTGGACGCAAGTTCTTCGTACGGAGTGAAAGTCCTCAGCTTCTCATCAAAGAAGGGGTTTTCGCGGGAGTAGAAATAGTTTTCCGCCCACGGTCCGCCGTAAGAAACCAGCAAAGTTGGAGTGACCGCCATTTGCGCCTCGGAAGTCACTTCGATCACATCATTGTAGATCGGGTAGATCGGAAATGAGTGCTCGTGCCCCGGGTAACCATCAATGAGCTGAGTCATATTCAGTTTCCAGTCGAGGGCGCCTTCGGTGGTTGGCATGATGCTTTGCTCCTTAGCCGCCATCAGGATCCACTGCCGCTGTTCCCGGTTTCCGGCCAGATACATTTTGATGGTTTTGGTGTCGTAGTACTTGCTGTACTGCTTCATCACGTTTTTGGCATGCTCAAGGCTCTTGATGTTGTACGCCCAGAACCCAAGTCCGGGTCCGGTAGAATACACGCGCGGTCCGGGCATCATTCCGGTTTCAACCATATCTGCATAGGTCAGCACGTCGGTGGTGGCTGTTTGGGGATCACGCGTTGTGGTAACTCCGTAGGCCAGATTGGCCGCATATCCAAAGAATTCCTGTTTGTGGATATTCCACGGCGCCCACAAGTGAGCATGCGTATCTACAAAACCAGGGATGACCGTCTTGCCAGAAAGATCTCTGGTTTCGGCTCCATTTGGGGCCGTCAGGTTGGTTCCTACTTCAATAATGCGGTTATTTTCGATGAGGATATCGCCATTTTCGATCACCTCTTCCCCATTCATAGTGATGATACGGGCGTTTTGCAGCAAGATGGTTCCTTCGGGAATATCGCGCTCAACCGTTACTTCTATGCTCAGTTCCTGAGGCTTATAGCCCTCCTCTTCTTTTTCTTCCTCTTCATCATTCGAAGATTCTTCATCCTCACCGTTTTCATCGGAATCTGAATCATCATCTTTCTTAGCCTTTTCTTCCGCTTTTTTGGCTTCAGCTTCTGCTTTCTCAGCAGCTTCCACACTGTCGGCGTAAGCTTCAGAGTCACCCAGATCATAAATAAAATGTCCGTGCCCGATAGACCAGTGTACTTTGGAGGCATCATCCGACCAGTTCGGGAATTGTCCGCCAATGGTGGTCAGTTTTTTGGATGGAAAAGCTGCGCCCTCAGGATTCGCTACAGAAATATGAGGCGTATCGCCACCCACTTTGGGGACGGTGACTACATAAATATCATTGTTGATGAGCGCCATCGCCTGATCTCCTTCCGGAGCCATCGCGATCAAACCGGCACTGGAAGGCGGATTGTTTTCTTTGGCCGCTTCTTCAGGGTGAAGCATATCCGGAGTGGGATAATTGGATCCCATCGCTCCAAATCCTGCCGTGGTAATACCGGTGATGCGCACGTGCTCCTTCTCATCGGTTCCATCCCACCGAATGGAAACCAACGTTCCATTTCCGCGATTCAGATAGATACGATCATTGGATTTCACAAAATGCGGGTTACTTCGTCCGTTACTTTTTGCAATGAAATTATTGGAGCCGCCATTAGCTGAGATCCAGACCAATTCATCTGTTGAACCGAAGGCATTTGGGCCATAAGAACGCTCATAACTACGGTTATCTCCCCGAAGCGCTACAATGCGGTTGCTATTATACGACCATACCGGCTCACTATAAATTCCGGGCTCTCGCGTGATCTTTTCCGGACGAACACGCCGCGCATTCGGATTCACTTTGTACAAAGCGCCGCCTTCTTCTGCATCGTAGGTAGCATATACGATCCATTCTCCATTCGGAGACCAGGTCGGCTGGGCTTCAATGGTTTCGGAATTGGTCAGTCTTTTTGGCTCACCATCCGGCAGATCCTGAACATACAGATCGTTTAAAACAGTAAAGGCAAGCTGCTCTCCGTTTGGCGAAGGAACGGCATCACGGATCTGTGTAGCCACCATTTCTTTTTCATCAGAAACGGGATATTTGAAAAAGACTTCGGGTCCCATTTCAAGATGAACATCGGCTTCAAATGGAATTTCAGTCTCTTTACCTGACGCAATATTGATCTTGTATATCTTTCCATTGTAGGAAGTTAGCAGATTCTTATTATCCGGGGTGAAGGTCATTCCGGGCAGTACACCCATCGTGGCAATAGACTCCTGATCATCTCGCTGCACCGGATAGGCAAGCCATCGCTCATCACCGGTTTCCATATCGCGAAGCACCAAACCGGTTTGATCTTCATAGCGTGAACCGTACACCATCCACTTTCCATCATGCGAAATAGTTGGGGTGAAAGCCGATCCGTATCGGGAAGTTACCCGGTCGGTGGAGCCATCTTCCCGGTCATACACGCCGATCTGATATTGTGGAAGTTGGGCGTTGTAATCCCAGGCACCGCTGCGCTGAGAATAATAAATGTATCTTCCATCTGGAGTGATCGCCGGGTCTATGATCTTCAAATTCTGCGGTTCTCCGATCAAAGCCGTTCCGCTTCCGCCCTCTTTATGAATAAGCCATAATTTGGGAGTCAAGCCGCCTTTGGAGGCCACCACATATTTTCCGTCCGGAGTCCAGACCGCGTTTGTGTAGCGCGTATTGCCGCCTTTGGTGATCTGTGTGATCTCGGAGGTGTCTTGCACGTCAACATAATAAAGATCCTCTTCCCCGGAAGCATCCGAAGTGAAAAGCACATATTTGCCATCGGGACTATATCGGGGATGCGTATCGAAAGCCATGCCGTCGGTCAGCTGTTCCGCTTGTCCACCCGACATGGGGATTCGGTAGATATCCCCCATAAGATCGAAGACGATATGCTGGCCGTCGGGACTTACATCCAGCGACATCCAGGTGGCTTCGTCGGTAGAAAACTCCACGACTCGTCCGGGTTCCATAGGCAGTTCATTTTCTGCTTTCTTGATCTTGTTGGTGTCGGTTTCAGCCGTATCCTGAACCATCGGAAAGATCGACGCCTCAGCATGTTGTACCGAAAAAAGGCCCAACAAAACCATCATTAATAATCGAAATGGTTTTAGCACATTCATAGGATTGGTAGTTAGTTATGGTTGAAATTCCTGTTACGGAAACGGGAAGAAATGTTGTACTCGAAAACGATAAAATCCGTAATCAGAAGAAAGGGATTGTAAGAAATTTGAACAGTGAATTAAAATTAGATGTACTCATAAATCACATGAAATATAGAAATGGAATTCAACAGCATCCATCACGCCGCCGGATGCTTTCCTGAATTATGATCCCTCCCCCCCCGGTCAGGCAGAAAGATGGCTCTTTGGTGGTTTAAAAGATCACGGAAATGCCATAGGAATTGCCAAATCGTCCGTAGAGTTTCTTGCTGAACTCGGCATAAAAGACCCCAAATATCTTCGAAGCAGCGATACCGATCTCAACCTGTGCTTCCGCCTCAGAATGTGGAATTAAGGGCTCAAGCGAGTCATTTCGGTCCAGAATACCCGCCGTTAAAATGGTGGAGATCTGGATCCCGCTTTTCTGTATAAAGCCAATGGGAATGCTTCGCGTCAAAGAACTTCCAAACTTGTAGCGAACGTTGATCTCGGATACCCGATGTCCCAGTGGCTGTCTGTAATCAACCGTGTTGAAAGGCCGGAAGCGAACGTAATCATCCACTACATACCCGTTGTAGGTTAGCAAGCGCTGATTGGGCGTCTCCCGGTCAGAAGCAGCCATGATGATATCTGTCTGAAAGAAATGAGAGGAAAAGACTGGCCAGTAGAATTTCAGTCCTACTTTATAGCGGTTGTAATCGAAATCGCTTTCCCAGCTTTGAATGCCTTTCTCGAGTACCGCATCCACAAGCCACCCAAACTCCCGGATGTTATAATCGCGCAAGAACTGGGTTCTGAGATACTGGCGGGTATCGTGGTGAAGGTGCAGATATAGACCACGGATCTTGCCTTCTTCCGCCGGATATACCGGATCGTTGTTCTGGAATTCAACCGGTTCAAGTTCACCCCAAAACAGGCCGGACCTTTGAGTAGCATTCAGGGACCGATGCGTCTCATCCATATACAAAACTCTGAAAAATGATTCGGTATTCAACCTGAATCTCAGTCCCGCGTTCACTCCTTCCCTTTCGAAGTAATTGTTACCGGTAGAGCCGGTGGTCAAGGCATTTATGGTCTGCCTGAATTCAAAGAAATCAATAGGTGTTCGGTTGTATTCGTAATCCTGATATTGTTGCAGGGTTTGCTTGAAATAGCTTGCCTCTGGAGCTAAAAAGAAGTCTCCCGGAAAATGATACCCGCTGAGTTTATAGCTCCAGGAGTTGTTCCCGAAACCATAGCCTGCAAGAGCCCGGTACTCGTAATTATCATGCACCGGTGTGCGAAGGCCAAGGCCAACATAGTGCCCCTGAACCCGGTTATATTTATAGAGGTGACTTGGGTTGGTTATGTAAAATCGCTCCAGCTGATACGGCAGCCTGAAGAAGGAGCGAAACACAGACATCCCCACTTTTAAGACTACGCTCTTCTCCTGATTCTGCTCTACCTGCGACAACAACCGGGTGTTCGAATTTTTGGGTTTACCGGAGAGGGAATCCCAATAGGCCTCTTCTTTCTGATGCGCATCAGACAAGATATTGATGGTGTTCAATTTTATGTTTTCAGTCTGAACTTCTTGATTGACCTTATGCCTGGTCCAGGTCCACTCATCTTTGTAAAGGATCTTGTCTTTGGTGCCAATAAATTCAAGGATAGCAGATAGTTCAGTGGTTTCAGGCAGCCAGAAATCACCCACTTTTGTATAGGTTTGTTTATATCTGAGGTCAGAAATTTTGAAGGTGCCGGTATTGGTTTCAGCATATTCGTTCAGTTTTACATCTACACCCAATACCGTTTTAGTGTCAGGATCGTACCATGCCTTTCCCTTAAATAACGGCCGGTTATCTTTTTTGGGATAAAAGGAAACCTCTACGGTTCCTTCGGGCCAGGTGCTGTCGGCTTCGTCATCATAGAGCTCATAGAACTGTCCGGCCCTCTGTGATATGGGGCCAACCACGGTGATGCTTTCGGAGAGAATACTCAGGGAGATCTCGTCGTCGTTCAAGTTGAGTGGCTCTCCCCCGGTGGAAAAGAAATCATATTCGCTGAAGAAATTTTCACTGGCGCGGTTCGCTACCAGCGTCTCAGTATATCGTTCAGGATCGGAAACATAATTCAGTTTCGTCCGCCGTTCGGAATACGCGATGGGTTCAATGTTGATACTGTCCAATTTCTGGTACGTGAATTCACGACCTACATTACTCAAAATAGCAAGCTTGTACACTTCAGCCTGATAAGAGCTCAGGTTGGACTTTTGCTGATCACGCATGCGGGCCAGGTTTTGCATCTCACGCGCCACACGGTTGGAGCTTACAGTCACATCCATTGACATGACTTCTGGTTTCAGATACACCGTTTGCTCGGTTTCTTCTCCTGCGGTGATCTGTACGGTGATGACGGTATCCTGAAAAGACAGAAACCGATATCGAATATTTACCTCACCCTCGGGTAGTTTGATCGAATAGGCTCCCATATTATTGGTGTATGTGCCCTTGGAAGTGCCTGTGACAATGATATTGGCATAAGGTAGCGGATCTTCTGTTTCGGCATCAAACACAAACCCTGTAAGGGTTCCGGTTTCATTCTGTGCAAAAGTAGTTAATGGGAAAAGCGAGATGATCGCAAAAAGATATACGAACCACACCGTTGATCTACACCTGCTATCTGACTTCCTGCTTCTATCTACTATGTTGCCTGAAAGATCTATACCGCCACCCCCGATTCTAAAAGCTGTATGGTCCGGTTATCAGCATCGATCTCGGCTTCAATTCCTATGGGAAGCGTAATATTATCATCCTCGTGGCTTATCATGGCTCCATAAAAAGCCGGAATTCCCAGTGGTTTGATGTGGTCGTCTAACATTTGTTCCAAGCTAAGACTGTTGTTTCCTGCGGAACAATCGGTGCATTTTCCAAAGACAAATCCGCTGAGCTCATCCAGTATGCCAGCTAATTTTAGCTGCGTTAACATCCGGTCGATCCGATAGACACTTTCACCGATATCTTCAAGAAACAGGATCGCCCCTTTGAAAGACGGCAGATAACCGGAGCCTACCATAGAGCTCAATACTGAAAGATTTCCTCCAAAAAGCCGGCCTCTGCTTTTGCCGGAATTCACTACAAAACTGTCGTCAAATTCGGAGGGGATCATAAATAATGAGGGGGTTCCTTTTTCGGTAATGCTTTGAAATGCCTCTTTGGTGAAATCTGTCCAAACCGACTTCCCAACCGGACCATGAAAACTTATAAGATCGCTTTGTGTATAGAGAGCCATATGCAGTGAAGTGATATCGCTAAAGCCGATCAAAAGTTTCGGATTTCGGCGAATTTCCTCATAATCCAGCAGTGGTAAAATTCGATTGCAGCCCCACCCTCCCCGAATACACATTATGGCGTCTACCGTGTCATCCCGGAACATGGCCATCAGGTCGGAACTGCGTTCCTCGTCCGTTCCGGCTAAATATCCCCGTTGACTTCGTACATGTTCCCCTAATTTCAATTGGAAGCCCAGTGCCTTGAGGTCGACAAGCATTTGGTCAAAAACGGAGCTTTGGTAAATAGGACTTGCCGGTGCTACCAGACCAAGAGTGTCTCCGGGTTTAAGAGGCTGGGGTTTTATTTTTTGTGAATTTGGTACCGAAGGGGATTCAGACTCAATAGTACAGCCGGCAGTTGAAAACGCCATTCCTGCCGTACCCAAAAGGGCTGTTTTTTTTATAAAATCTTTTCTTGTGAATGCCATTCTGAACCTGTTTTATGAATGGATATAGTTAGCTATATAACCGCTCTTTTTCAATGATCTTTAGGACGCTTTCGGGAACTTCATCAGAAACAGATCGCCCGCTTTTAACCTTCTCCCTGATCTCAGAAGAAGCAATATCAAGTGGTTCGTGATCCACAAAATGCGACTGTGCAAGGATCTCCTTGTCTACATTTTTGTGGGTCTCTCCGGGTCTATGAGCAACCAGGAGCTCACATTCTTCTACGATCTGATGGTGATCTTTCCAGGTGTGAAACTGACTCAGGCTGTCTTCCCCCATACAAAAATAGAAGGTGGTATCAGGATACTCTTCCTTTAAATGCCGGATGGTTTGTATGGAATAGGATGGCTTTGGGAGCTGTTCTTCAATCGTACTGATCGATACATGCTCAATATCGCGGAAAGCCGCTTCAAGCATCTTTAGCCGAAGTGTATATCCGGAATGATCTGCCCCGGTTTTGTGAGGAGGATACGGAGTGAGAAGTATCCAGATCTCATCAATGAGCCCGGAAGCTAAGAAAGACCGGGCAATGGAAATATGTCCGTTGTGAACGGGGTCGAAAGTACCCCCGAACAGACCAACCCGGGCCGACATTAACTCTGCCCTTCTTCAGTTTCAGAGTCATCAATGGTTACCACATTAGCGAGTTTATTCTGTGCTTCATCGTGATAATTTTCGATCTCGGCTCTCAGTTCGCTTTGTGGAAATAACTGCAAGAAAGTTTCATAACTCTCAATGGCTTTGGAGTACCGTTCTCTCTGAGATTGACGAACGCTGTTGTCGGCATATTCAATATAGGTTTTTACCTGATCCACCAAGGCTCTTTCGGCCCATTTAGATTCAGGATACTGGTCTACCACGCGATCAAGATAAAGCGTAGCGGCTTTGAACATATCGTTTCTCACATAGAACTGTGCAGCATTATAGGCTTTGTGGGCAAGTTTTGCGCGCAATTCATCGATTCGGCTTGCCGCATCAGTCACCCTTTCAGAATCAGGATAACGATTGATGAAAAGTTGGAACCGTTCTATAGCCCGCCGTGTATCACTTTGATCCAGTTTATACCGTGGACTTTGTTGATAGTAACACAGGGCCGCTTTATACTCCATTTCCTGTCTTCGTTCATCCTGAGGATAATAACTCACAAAGCGGTCGTACTCAGAGGCTGCCAGCAAAAACTGATTATTTTTGAAATAACTTTCTGCCAGGTAGTACTGGGCATCCTGTCCATATTCAGTTCCACGCCCTACCCGGGTAACCGTGTCAAAAGCATTTGCTGCTTCCGAATAATTTTCTTCCTCATAGAAAGACATTGCCTTCTGATAGGCCACTTCAACAGAATCGCCGCGCTTTATAAGCTTGTCGTTTTGACAAGCTGAGAATATGAATGTAAAACCAAGTACGAATAATAGAAGTAATTTAGATTGCATTGAGTTGGTTTGGGTGAAGTGTGCTTTAATGGTCACGATTTCTTAAAAAGATAAGAAGATTTTCGAGTTCTTGTTGATATTCGGATGAATCAAAATGGTTAAGCAGCTCAAGCGCTTTTTGGTAGTGCTGATCGGTCTCAGCAGCCACATCATCCAGTACATTTAGATTTTTCATGATCGAAAGTACTTGCTCAACATCATCCTGAGAGGGATCCTCGGTTTCTAAAGTTTCTGTGATCTGTTTTTTCTGTTCGTCATTTGCCCGTTCTAACGAAAGAATGGTGAGATATGTTTTCTTACCCTCATAAATATCTCCACCGGGTTTCTTGCCAAATTTTTCAGGATCGGCAATGGCATCAAGCAGGTCATCCTGAATCTGAAATGCAACACCCATCTCATGGCCCAGTTCAGCAAGCTCGGCTCTTTTCTGGGATGATGCATGTGCCACAATAGCTCCTATTTCAAGCGAGGCGCTTAGCAAAGCTGCGGTCTTACCTGAGATCATCTGTATATATTCCCGATGATCGACGGTAGAACGGTTAACGAATTCCATGTCAAGAGCCTGACCTTCACAAACGGTGATCACGGCTTCGGAAAATACCTTATGGATGTCCACATATTCTTTTTTGGTGAATGCCTCTTCCTCGCCATAATAGGAAAGCTGTCTGTAAGCATCAGCAAACATCACATCTCCAGACAGAATAGCAATATTCTCGTCCCATTTTTTATATACGCTGGCTTCGCCACGGCGGGTTTCCGCACTATCCATGATATCATCATGAACAAGGGTGAAATTATGAAGAATCTCTACGGCAAGAGCTCCGGGCAGGGCTTCGTCAGGGTCTGCTCCACAAAGTCCACACGATAGCAAAGTTAAAAGCGGCCGGATACGTTTTCCACCGACCTCAAGTGCATACCGATACGGTTGATATAGTGTATCTGGAGCATCAGGAAGATCGAGCTCTTCGAGTCCTGATTCTATTTTACCTAATAAGTGTTTATGTAAATTACTTTTGCTCAATGGCCTTTTGTCATAGATGAATAGTGGAATATAGGGAATTTAACAGACGGAATTAGAGCCTCTGCCTTATTTTTCAACCCTTTTGAGATGACTGCGATTGAGTTCAGAAACGCGTTCACAACCTAACAGTGTAAGGATGGTTTTAAGATCTTTTTGCCACTGACCATATAGCTGTGATAAGCCTTCATATCCTTCATTTACTACCGCTTTAATGATGGGTTGAGCCGAAGCCGTAAAATGAGCTCCAAGACAAAGCGATTTTGCAATATCAAAAGCAGAGCGAATGCCACCGGAAGCAATGATCTCAAAACTTCGCTCCCACTCCAGTTTACTTAACTCCAGTATACATTCTACTGTAGGATTTCCCCAGTCATTGAATTGATGGCTGGCATTGGTATTTGATCTGCGTGAATTCTCTACTTTGGCCCAGCTTGTTCCGCCAGAGCCGGCAACATCAATTACATGAATTCCGACATTAAGCAACCTGCGGGCAGTGTGCTCTGAGATTCCAGCTCCGGTTTCTTTAACAATTACAGGAAGCCCGGCATCTGTCACTAATTGTTCAATGCCATCCAGGATGCCTTTAAAATCCCGATCCCCTTCAGGTTGCATAAGCTCCTGCAGTGGATTCAAATGTACAATAACCGCATTGGCTTCTATAGAATCGATGAGCCGGTTCAGTTTATCGGAAGACAGGCCTCCAATGAGCTGAGCTCCACCTATATTTGCGCAAATAAATGCATCCGGAGCTTTTTTACGAACTATAGAAAAAGTCTCAGTGAGCGATTCATCCTCCAGCATAGCACGCTGACTCCCCACACCAAAGGGTAAATTTTCCTGTTGACAGAATTCGGCAATTACGGCGTTTACTGGTCCGGCATCTGCGTAGCCACCTGTCATCGAAGAAATAAAAAGAGGAAAACTGAACGAACGGTCTAAAAAGGATGCCTCGGTGTTTACAGAATCAAAACTTACTTCAGGTAATGCATTGTGTATGAATCTGTACTGTTCAAATCCGGTTGGGTGCTGGTACTGCGTTTTGTCACCTACGGTGAGCTCAACATGGTCTTTCTTTCGATCTCTTATATCTGTCATATACTTAACGTCTGAAAATCACGCTTTAATTGCTGAAAAGGATTTAACAATAGAATTGAATGATTTTGGTTCAATGGCTTTGAAGTGTACTTGGGGCTAGAAAAGATGATTGTACCCCGAAAACCCAAACCCTGTGTGGAAGCGCTTTTATCTGCTTTTAGTGTAATGAATTTTAAGCTTAAAATCCTAATAAAATCTGATTTTAAGTGAGTTAAATGGATGAAAGCACAATGAAGTCGATTCATAAATAAATATTACTCAACTAAGGTCCTTTTTGGCAGCCAGGTAAACAATATGCCATTTTACCTTAAGGTTATTATCTGATTTCTGATCCCAGTGCTGCGTCAAAAGTTTAAACTGTTTGTAACTGAGTCTGTTCTTTTTCACCGAGTGAGAAGCACCGATGCGTTTGAGATGTCGGAAGAAATCAAGCGAGTGTTCAAACTCCTGATACAGGTCGTTTTCGTAATAATCGATCTGCATAGGCCCCATAGATAATTTCACCACTACCTCCTCTACATTGGGAAGTGGGTTTGCAGTATGAGGTAGTCCAAGTTCGAGGCATGATTCATACCATTGACCAAAACTTTCGTTACCAGGAAATGAAGTAAGCAATAACCCGCCGGGCAGTAAACTTTCAGAGAGTTGTTCTAACGCAAGAGCTGTATCCTTGAACCAATGCGGTGTGAAGTTTGAGATCACCATCGCAAAGGATTCCTGGGCTGGATCAAACTGCTGGGCATCCAACACTTCAAACCTGACCTTTCTTCCTTCAAGAAGGCCATCCTTAGCCAGGGTTTCTTTATTGAACTGAAGCATTTCAGAAGAAGCATCACTAATGAGAAATTCTTTATCGGGAAAATGCTCAAGAAGCTGCCGGGTTAAAAACCCTGTACCACAACCTATTTCAAGAATAGGACCTTCCGGAAGTATGCCTTTCCACGGTAAAAGTGAAGAGATAAGACCATCTGCAACCTTCCGCTGAATTTCGGCCTCTTCATGATAAACAGAAGCAGCTATACCAAATTTGGTTGAGATCATATACTAAAGTGCAGGATCATTTTGGGATTCGTTCCAGGTAGAATCTGATTCAAAGGTACGTCCCATAGCGCGGAACTGTCGCACAAAAGGAAGTTTCTTACGTACACTTGGAGCGAATTGATTGTAATCAACCATAAACAGTCGTTCTGTATCCGGATCATAATACGTGAAATTCACAAACGGTCCGCCCATAGCACCATTTACCATATGCCAGGTTCCCAGGGTTTCGTATACAATTAAACGTCCCATTTGGAAGGAATTTGTTTTCACCGGACGATTTAGATCGGGACGCCGGAATGTTTGCACATACATATTATCCCGGGCGCCTTTGATATACTGTTTTTGTAACGAATCACGTGTGGCAATGATCCAGTCATCATCCAGGAAAGAAATATCGTTTACATCATCCATGTGCCAGGTCCACAACCAGCGATCGTTCTGAGGCAAAAAGCGACGATAACTGTGGAAATTCAGCGTATCGATGTTTGGGATATAATCGTGCTGAATTCGAACTTTATAGCCATAATTTTCCCACAAAGAATCAGATAACTGAGTCTGTTCTTTCATTTCATATACAAAATATTCCCACCGTTTCAATTCCTTTTCAAGCATGTTACTCAGCAACGAATTTTCCGTGTTCTTGATCTTCTGAGCAAGCTCTTCATCCGATGTTGAGGTCAGTATCAAAACATATTGATCGCGATACCACTGGTCTTCCACCGGAAACGCAAAGCTCTCTCCTTCCCGAACCCGTTGTTCCACATTTTCATCCAGAAAACCACGTATTTGTCGGCCTACATTCGACTCTTCATTAATAGGGGCTGCAAAGATTATATTTTTTTGTCGCCTGATCCGCTCCAGGTGAGATTGAGAACGAATTTGTGTGAAAGTAAGATCATAATAGGGTTCTGCATTGGGCACTGTTTGAACCCATTTCCCGAACACCAATCTTATAGCCTCAGCTGTCTGGCTGTCCCATTGAGTAGAATCCATCACAACAGTGACTTCCCTGGTATTTCCCTCTGCTAACGAACGATAATCTCCGTCGCAAGAGATCATGAATAACCCTAATAATGAAATAAGAATTGAACCTGCTACCTGTCGCATAATGTATGTTTAGTTTCCAAATTTCAGTGAATGAACGAAGGAAAATAACTCAGATTGCCAGCCCTCGTTCGGATAATGATTTTTGATGGTATCAATTAAGGCACTTCCCACAATAAATCCATCGGCATTTGATGCGATATTTTGAGCATCGTTATGGGTTTTGATGCCAAAGCCAACCATCACCGGATTTTGGGTGATATTACTGCGAACCCGTTCAATAAAACGAGAAACCGACTTTGAAACTTCATCCCCGTCCCGGGCTCCGGTTACCCCGGTTACGGAAACGCAATATACAAATCCCTGAGAGTTTTCATCGGCCAGCTTCATGCGGGAATCGGAAGTATTTGGGGCTACAAGGTGGATGACATCAAGGTTATTTGTAGCTGCATGTTCTTTGATGATGCCGTCTTCTTCCAGTGGAATATCCGGAATTATAAGTCCATCAACGCCGGCCTCTGCTGCTTTTTGGGTGAATGCCGAAACTCCATATCGAAGCACCGGATTCATATAGCCCATCAAAATGATGGGGATCTCAGACTGTTTCCGAACTTCCTTCACCATCTCAAAGATCTTGTTCATGGTGATGCCATTTTGAATGGCCACATCACTTGAATGTTGAATGGTAGGTCCATCGGCCAGAGGATCGCTGAAGGGCATTCCCAATTCAATGATATCGGCTCCGTTTTCTTCAAATCCCAAAATGAGATCCACGGTCGATTCCATATCAGGATATCCGGCAGTGATGAACAAGCTCATCAGCTTCTCATCGGCTTTCTTGTTGTTAAATACGTTTTGAATTCGGTTCATTGCTGTAATTTCGTTATCAGTGCCACCTTTTTCACTCCAACACAGAGCGTGTGGAGCGAGGAGGTAATTATTTTTCTGCTTAAAAAATCAATTATGTCTGATGACGATTCTCTGAATCGGCACCAATATTTTATTAGCTATGAGTTTTACTAATCGTTATCTCGAATGTAGTCTGATATGGTACCCATATCTTTGTCTCCCCGGCCGGATAGGTTTATCATCACAATTTCATCTTCCGAAGTTTCCGGCATCAGGTCTTCAAGCCAGGCAAACGCATGAGCGGTTTCAAGAGCCGGAATGATGCCTTCTGTTTTTGAGAGTAACTTCACAGCATCCATAGCTTCTTCGTCGGTCACTGCGTGATATTGAACCCTGCCCAGATCTTTCAAATGAGCATGTTCAGGTCCTACACCGGGATAATCCAATCCTGCACTGATGGAATGGGCCAGCTCGATCTGACCTTCATCACTTTGTAATAAATAACTCAGCGATCCGTGCAAAATTCCGGGTGTGCCTTTACTCATTGTGGCGGCTGTTTTGCCTGAATCTACTCCAAATCCGGCAGCTTCAATACCGATGATCTTTACTGCTTCATCTTCAATAAAAGGATAGAAAAACCCAATGGCATTTGAGCCTCCGCCTACACAAGCTAACAGGTAATCTGGATTGCGACCCTCGTAATGTTGAATTTGTTCTTTTGCCTCATTCCCGATCACTTCATGGAAATGACGAACCATCATGGGATATGGATGAGGTCCAACTACGGAACCGATAATATAAAAGGTCGTGTCGACATTGGTCACCCAGTCGCGGATAGCTTCATTGGTAGCATCTTTTAAAGTTTTGGAACCGCTCGTCACGTTCCGTACTTCAGCTCCCAATAACCGCATTCGGTCAACATTTAGCTTCTGGCGCACCATATCCTCCTCGCCCATGTACACGATGCATTCCAATCCAAACTTTGCACAGGCGGTCGCTGTCGCCACACCATGCTGACCAGCACCGGTTTCAGCGATGATGCGCTTTTTGCCCATTCGTCGGGCCAGCAAAACCTGCCCAATGGCATTGTTGATCTTATGAGCTCCGGTATGGCACAGGTCTTCACGCTTTAGGTAGATCTTAGCCTTACCGTAGTGCTCGGTAAGACGATTGGCAAACGTAAGTTTTGTGGGGCGACCTACATATTCATCCAGTAGTTCAGCCAATTCAGCATTAAACTCCGGATCTACTTTTGCTTTGTTGAATTCTGCTTCTAATTCCTGAATGGCAGGGATCAAAATTTCAGGAACGAATTTCCCGCCAAACTGACCATAATAGCCACGTTCGTCAGGGAAATTGTAAGTTGCTGTCTTAGTTTGTGTGTTCATAATGAATACTTACGATAGTCATCCTGAGGGTACTCCCGAAGATCTTCACAAGTCGAACAAGTGAAGGTTCTTCGCTATCGCTCAGAATGACGTTAGGATTTAATTTTCTTCTAATGCTCTGATCTCATCCATAAAGGATTCGATCTTACCAAAGTCTTTGAGTCCTGGTTTCTGCTCTAAACTGCTGGAGACATCTACCGCATAAGGTTGAACCGTTTCAATAGCTTCTTTGATGTTTTCTGCCTTCAATCCACCAGAAAGAAAGAACGGAATATCAACATCCAGATCGGTGATCATCGACCAGTCAAAGCTCTTGCCTGTTCCTCCCCACAGTCCGTCGATCTTGGTATCAAATAGCAGGTAATCGGCTACATCGGCATACTGCTGGATCTGATGCTTCAACAAATAATCCACTGATTCTTCTTCAATGTGAATGACTTTTATGATCGGCTTATCTACCAACTCACAGTATTCTGGAGATTCATCTCCGTGAAGCTGCACGTAATCGAGTCCGGTTTGTCTTGCGATGCTATTCACATCATCTATGGGTTGATTTACAAAAACGCCGACTTTTTCAGGCCCTTCGATCCAGTTGATGATAGCTCCGGCTTCCCCCGGCTCAATATAACGTGGAGATGGCTCATAAAAGATAAAGCCGAGGTAATCCACTAAAGCTCCGGCTGCAAACCGGGCATCTTCCAGGTTGGTGATCCCGCAAATTTTGATTTTCGTTCTTTCTTTATCAGTCATTCGCTAATAGCTTTTCAAATTCTTCTTCCGATTGCTCCAGCAGGTCTCTTACAGCCTGCCCCGGATCTTCTTGCCGCATAAAATGTTCGCCGATCAGTGCGGAGTGAATGCCTTTTTGCTTCAATAAAGCGAGGTCTTTGCCTGTTGAGAGCCCGCTTTCAGAAACCAAAACCGTCTCCTCAGGCGCCTGCTGCAGAATGGAAATGCCCCGATGCACATCCACATCAAATTTCTTCAGATCCCTGTTATTGACGCCCAGAATATCTGTAAGCTCAAAATCTAGTCGATCAAAATCATCCTGATCGTAGCACTCAACCAAAGCATCCAATCCAAATTCTTTAGCTGCGTGTTGAAGTTCCTGAAGTTGTTTTCCTTCTGTAATGGCTACAATAATTAGCACGGAATCGGCCCCATAAGCCCGAGCTTCCTTGATCTGATAGGGATCGATGATAAAATCTTTCCGGAGCAGCGGCAATTCGACTCGCCTGGAAATTGCTTCAAGGTATTTGAGGTCACCCTTAAAAAAAGGTTCATCCGTTAGTACTGAAATTGCGGAAGCCCCTCCTTCTTCATATCTCAGAGCAATATCAACCGGATCAAAATCTGGACGAATAATACCTTTGGACGGGGAAGCTTTCTTTACTTCGGAAATGATGGAAACAGCTTCATTTCCGGCCAAAGCCTCTCTGAATGAAATACGCTCTTTCTCAAATCCTTCAAAAGAATTGAAATCTGAAAAAGACACCTTTTGCTTGCGCTTGGCAAGGTCTTGGGCTGTTTGTTCTGTTATCTTTTCTAAAATATTACTCATTAGTACTTGAACGTCCCCATAGCGTCGTTTGTAGCATCTACAAAGTCATTGAACAGTTTGCGGGCTTTACCTGATTCCAGGGCATCTTCAGCCAATTCCTTCCCTTCTTCCAAAGTCTCAACTTTACCGGAAGCCTGAATAGCAAAAGCCGCATTCAGCAGCGCTATATTCTGCTGGGCTTCTGTGCCCTCATTGGCCATGATAGCCGTTAAGATCTTAGCATTTTCTTCTTTTCCGCCCCCCATAAGATCATCCATTTTAACTTTCTGGAAGCCAATGGATTCCGGCTCGAATATAATAGAAGTGGAAACTACGCTGTCCTTCAATTCGAAGATCTCAGATTGTGAAGTCAGGCTTACCTCGTCAAGGCCATCATGGGCGTTGAAAGTGTAGGCAAAATCAGTTCCGAGATTAGAAAGAATATGCACCATTTTCTCAGCTACTTGTTTGCTGAAGGCGCCGATCACATACCGTTGTACGCCGGCCGGATTCACCATGGGGCCAAGAATATTAAAAAATGTACGGAACCCCAGTTCCCGCCTGGCAGGCATTACATGTTTCATGGCAGGGTGAAACATAGGCGCAAACATAAAGGCCATTCCTACTTCATCAAAAACCTGTTCCACGCCCTCTTTTCCAAGCTCGATGGAAGCTCCCAAATACTCTAAAACATCTGCGCTGCCGCATTTACTGGAGGCACTTCGGTTTCCGTGCTTAATAACCGGAACTCCAGCCGCCGCTGTAATAAAGGAAGCCGAAGTGGAAATATTAAAGGTTCCGGATTGATCTCCGCCGGTTCCTACGAGATCGATGGCTCCGGTGACATCCACATCCACCTTAACGGCTTTAGAGCGCATTACTTTTACGAAAGCGGTAAGCTCTTCCACCGTTTCACCTTTTAACCGCATGGCCGTTAAAAAAGCAGCGATCTTAGGTTCGGAAATCTCGCCGGACATGATCAGGTTCATCGCCGTTTCAGCCTCAATTTCGGTTAGATCTTCAGAAAACGAGAGTTTATTCAGAATACTTTTGAAATCCATTATTGTCGTAACCAGTTTTGAATGATTTTGGGTCCTTCTATTGTAAGAATACTTTCGGGGTGAAATTGAATTCCCTGGATCGGAAATTCTTTGTGGCGCACGCCCTGTATCACCCCGTCATCAGAATGAGCAGTAATTTGAAGTACATTGGGAATGGTATCAGGATCTAAAATTAAAGAATGATATCGGGTTGCGGTGAAGTCTTTCTCGATCCCTTTAAATATAAATGTATCATCATGTGAAACCTGCGAAACTTTGCCATGCATTAGTTTAGGAGCATGTACAACTTTTGCACCAAACACTTCACCAATGGCTTGGTGACCTAAACAAACTCCAAGTATAGGCGTCTGTTTACCGAGTTCACGAATGATCTCCTCAGTGATTCCGGCTTCGTGTGGACGTCCCGGTCCGGGCGAGATCAGGATCTTTGATGGGTTGAGTTCCCGGACCTCATCCAGCGTCATGGCATCGTTGCGGATCACTTTATAGTCATCCGTTTCTGCCGCGACCAAATGAACGAGGTTATAGGTAAAGGAGTCGTAGTTGTCAATAATAAGGATCACAGATGGTGAGATTTAGGGATTGAACAGATAGGTAAAGAAAGCTTGGACTTTCTGAATTTTCTATTAGTACTAAAAAATGAATTTGGGTTGAACATAAATTTATATTTGATCTCTGAAATCCATCAATCCTAAGATCTGTGATTCACAATGCCGGTTACTTCACGGATCGGTTGCATGACTTCTTCGGCGCGTTTACGAGCTATTTTACTTCCTTCGCGAAGAACATCATGAACGTAGTCAAGATCTTTAACCAATTCATGTCGTCGCTCGCGGGCTTCACCAAAATAATCCTCTATCATGCCTAAGAGTTCCTTTTTAGCATGACCATAGCCATATCCGCCTGCACGATATTTACCGGCGATCTCATCCTGAGTTTCCTTATCTGCAAAAAGCTTGATGAGGGCAAATACATTATCCGTTTCCGGGTCTTTGGGATCTTCAAGGGCCGTTGAGTCCGTTTGAATGGACATTACGCGTTTCTTCAATGCCTTCCCTTCTGCAAAAATATTGATCGTGTTGTCGTAACTCTTGCTCATCTTGCGTCCGTCGATGCCCGGAACTACAGCTACGGATTTCACAATATGCTCTTCGGGAATTTTGAGGAATTCTCCTTCGTATGCATAATTAAACTTTCCGGCCAAGTCGCGGGTGATCTCAATATTCTGCTTTTGATCTTCTCCAACCGGTACAATATCAGAATGATATATAAGAATGTCTGCTGCTTGTAGTATTGGATAGGTAAAGAGGCCAATGTTGGGATTCAGCCCGGCTGCGATCTTATCTTTGTAGGAAACGCCCTTTTCCATCATGGAAACCGGGGTCAATGTTCCAAGTATCCAAGCCAGTTCTGTCACTTGAGGAACATCGGATTGAGCAAAGAAAGTTGCTTTTTTAGGATCTAAGCCAAGCGCAAGGTAATCCAGAGTCACATCGATCGTATTCTGTCGAAGTTGTTCTCCGTCATTCAAAGAGGTCAGAGAGTGATAATTGGCGATGAAATAAAACGCCTCTCCCTCCGACTGCATAGCTATATGTTGACGAATGGCACCAAAATAATTTCCGATGTGTAATTTTCCGGAAGGCTGAATGCCTGAAAGTATCGTTTTAGTTTTGCTCATTGATCTGTTTTATCGAGTCTTTTGTTAATTCAATTTCGAGGTAAGCAACCTCGCAGCGTCTTATAAGACTTGCGAGCGTTGCGGGTAAAAGCGTTCTAAATTGAAATTCGAACGCTGCGAGGACCGTTGGACGCTCGCAGGTTCTGCCATAATTAATTTCATTGTATATCCAACGCTACGCTGAGCGCCTGAATGAGTGCGCCTGCTTTATTTTGGGTTTCTTCGAATTCCTTTGTGGGATCGCTGTCGGCCACGATTCCTGCTCCGGCCTGAATATAGGCTTTGTTATCCGTCACAACCATAGTTCGAATAGCAATACAAGTATCCATGTTGCCCGAAAAATCAAAATAGCCAACAGCACCGGCATAGGTGCCACGCTTGGTGGGCTCGAGTTCATCAATGATCTCCATAGCTTTGATCTTAGGAGCCCCGCTTACGGTTCCGGCCGGGAAACACTGCATAAGTGCGTCCACTGAGGTTTGATCATCCTGCAATTCCCCAACTACATCACTTACAATATGCATAACATGCGAGTAACGCTCTATCACCTGGTTTCGCTCCATTTTTACCGTACCGGGCTTGCAAACCCTGGAGAGATCATTCCTTCCCAGATCTACCAACATAATGTGTTCAGCTACTTCCTTGGGATCGTTTTTGAGATCTTCTTCCAATGCGAGATCTTCCTCGTGGGTTTTTCCCCGGGGACGTGTTCCGGCAATAGGCAACACTCTCGTCTCGCCCTCCTGCACACGAACCAGTACTTCCGGGGATGAGCCGACAAGTTGAAAATCCTCAAAATCCAGATAGAATAAATACGGAGATGGATTCACCATGCGAAGCGCACGATAGAGCATAAAAGGATCGCCGCTCATATCGGCTTCAAACCGCTGGGAAAGAACCACCTGGAAAATGTCACCTTCATATATGTACTCTTTGCCCTTCTTCACGATCTTCTCAAAATAATCCTGTTCCATATTACTTGAGAGCGATTCCGTATCAATACTAAAGGGCCGGTTTTGATAATTGGAATCCAGCGCGGCCGATTCCATTTCATCCAGGCTCTTCTGTGCCTTATTGTAGGCTTCATTCAGATCCTCTTCCTCTTCCACAAAAACCGTTTTGATCAACACCACCTGATGCTTCACATGATCGAAAGCGAAGATCTCATCATAAAAAGCCCAAATGGCTTCGGGGAGATTCAGGTCGTCTTCGGGCACATCCGGCAGATCTTCCACTAATCGAAAAGTGTCATAAGCGGAAAATCCCACAGCGCCGCCTTTTAATCTCGGAAGTTCAGGTAGCGTTGGCTCCGAATAAGCGGTGGTAAGTTCCCTGAGTTTATCGAAGTAGGAAGCTTCAATTTGTTGAGGATCATCATTTTGGGAAAGTGTGGTTTCCTTTCCATCAAACTTAAGAATTTGATAGGGATTCCGGCCAATGAAAGAATAACGGGCCAGCTGCTCGCCGCCTTCAACCGATTCCAGCAAGAACGGATACTTTGCTCCCTCCCGGATGTTCATAAACAGAGAAACGGGTGTCAGCACATCAGCCAGCAATCTCCGATATACCGGAACCGCTGTATATTCTTTACTGAGTCTTAAAAATTGATCTTTATTCATTCTGATTTAATTCATTCGTTCCAACGTGCCGATTATCACAAACAAAAAAACCCACCATTCGGAGGAACAGTGGGTTTTTCTTTAAAAGTCTTTGTCAATTGCTCAATTACGTAGCAGTCCCACTGTTATGTTCTATAACAGGCCACCACCAATTGTTGTTTTGAGCAAATTCGTTTTTCATAACGCGACGAATATAAAAGGCTCACTCAGTACATGCAATATAGAATCTAAACAATTTGTAAAAGGTGAATACGTATTGGAATTAAGAATCATGAATCCGTACCATTAAGAAAATTAATTTTCATAAGAGATTGAGTTTGAAACTCCCATTCATCTACGGCATTATATTGCTTGTAACAGTGTCCATATTAGGGGCCTGTGATTCAACTACCGCACCTGCCGATATCCTTAAGGATTCCCCTGCTATTGTCGAATTTGACATCTCCCCGAGCCGGGTCAATTTCACCCCAGCAGATGGAGTACGGGATACTACGGTCAACATTCAGTTTTCGGGTAGAACGTCAAATCATATACAAGAGCAGTCTGTAATTCTGGTCATTAACAGACGGAATTCCGGAGAGCTTTTTAGAGAAGAAGAATTGGCGATAACCTCCGATGGTACTTTTGATTTTGAACTTGATGTTGAAACCAACACCACTTTCTTTAACGACTTTGAGGTTTTCACCCGGCTTTCCGGTGATAATTCGGCTTATGCAGAAGGAAAGGTTAGCATTCAGGGATTCTCTGAATTCGCTCCTGAAATTCTGGAGATAAATAATCCTGAGTCGGTTCAGCTTCCTTCTTCCGGAGAAAGTGCGCGATCGGTATCATTCAGGGCTAAAGTTTCGGATGTAGAAGGATTAGTATCTATCGAAGGCGTTTATTTACGATTGATAAGCAGATCTACCGGAGAACTATCGGGTTCTCCATTTAGATTGTACGACAATGGCTCCAATGGAGATCTTGCCCCTAATGATTCTCTCTTTACCAGGGTATTTCAGTTTAATTCAGGCAATAACAGTGATTTTTATGATGTCGAATATTTTGCCATTGACCGTGGCGGTTTGATCAGTGATACCTTGCGAACCACATTTAGAATTACACAATAAATGAGATATCTGATTTCTTTTCTTTTACTGATGATACTGCCCATGCTAGGTTTTGCACAAGTTGTGGGTCCTGTTGATTCAAAGTTTAATTCCATCCGCCAAAACGGGGTTAGCACCATGGCTTCTATCGGTGACACGGTTTGGATCAGTCCCACTTTAAACAGGAATATTGATAACCGCCCAGAATGGTTCACACCGGAAAATGCTGACAGCGTTCTGAGTGGAAAAGGCAGAGTATTCTCATTAGCCCTTGCTAAGGATACGGTTTTAGCAGGATTAGGGTATTCTGCAGAGATTGAAAGCGGAACCGTTCATGCCGCATTCGGTTATTACAAAAGCATTAATGGTGGCGAAAACTGGGATTACATTCCTTTTTATACCGACCCGCGCGGTGACGGCGACACCACCTTTGTATATGGGGGACAAACCTACGACCGCATTCGCATCACCGTACCTCAGCAATCGCCTCCTTATATGGTAGATTTTAAGGGGGATGTCATTTTCTCAGCAAATTGGGCTTCCGGTTTGTTACGAAGTACTGATTTTGGTGAAAGCTGGCAACGTGTGGTACTCCCTCCTTTTTCTGAGCTCAACCTTACTCCCGAAAACGAAAACTATTACTGGGCTTCCTGTACCGATACTGATTCAGATGGAAATTGTATTGAATCGGAGAATTTGTATGATAATGTAGATGATGATAACCTGAAGGGATTTGGCGTACTCATCGACTCGCAGGATCGTGTTTGGTTTGGCAGTGCCGGTGGGATCAATATTTCAGAAGATGCTTTGACGGCCCCTATTGATAGTATTTCCTGGAAACATATCCGTTCGGACAACACCCCAACCGGATTGCTGGGTAACTGGATCATTTCCATGAAAGAAGAACCGGGTACGGGGCGAATCTGGATGACCAACTGGATAGCAACAGAACCGCAAAAACAGGGCCTTGTTTATACCGAAGACGGTGGAGATACGTTCAACCAAATGCTCATTGGCCAGCGTATCAACGATATAGGATTTAAAGACGGTTACGTATTTGCCACCGGCGACGACGGGTTATTCATCTCAGATGATAGCGGCGATACCTGGATCAAATCACCCCAAATAAAAAGCCCAAATACTTTTTTAAAGCCATCCGCGGTGTTTTACACTGCTACTGCCACCACTGAACGTATATGGATCGGTACAGACGATGGAGTTGCCTCTCACGAATGTTGTAGTCCCGGTCAGCGCTTTGATAACTGGCAAATTACCCGTGTCGATTTCCCGCTCAAAGGTGGAAACATCTTCGATTCCGATGCCCCCGATGTTAATACCTATGCATACCCAAATCCATTCTCACCTGAGGTGTACGATCTGGTTCGTATTAAATTTGAGGTTAAGGAACAGAGTAATGTTCAGGTACGAATATTTGATTTTGGGATGAATCTGGTTCGGGAACTAGAGACGGAAGGAAATTATGTTGCAGGAACCTACGAAGCCGTATGGGACGGCAATGATGGCAAAGGACGCAAAGTAGCTAACGGCCCTTATTTTTATGTAGTTGAATCCGGAGATCTGCAGATCAAGGGGAAAATTCTGGTGGTAGAATAATGATGAGATCAATTTCACAAAAAACACTGTTTGTAACGTTAGCAGCATTATTTTCTTTTGGGGTGATGCCGGTTGAGCTCCTCGCCCAAAATGGAGGATTTGCCGGAGCCTCTACCCGAATTGGTTATTCTGCCCGGGGAATAGCCATGGGAAATGCGATGTCGGCCGTAACTTCTGAAGGCGCCTTTTCCTACTATAACCCGGCCCAAACGGCCTTAGAGATCGGATCGGGACAAATGGACCTTTCTGCAGGAGTGTTGCAATTCGACCGCGTGTTGCAATCTGTGGGAACCCAGTTTTCATTGCCCCCTACTGCCGGACTCTCTTTTATCCTGTTACGAACCGGAGTGAATGATATTGACGGACGCACTCAAAGCGGCTACTCCACCGGATCTTTTGATATCTCAGAATATCAGCTTGCGAGTGGTTTTGGAATACGGCTCAGCGAGAAATTCAATGCCGGTATAGGGCTGAAGTTCAACCTTGCAAATTATCACGAGGAATTGAGTAACGCCGTTGCTGTTGGGGTTGACTTAGGATTCCTATACGAAATCTCCCCCCAAATCAATTTTGCAGGCTCTGTTCGCGATCTGTTTGCCAATTATTCCTGGAATTCACAGGATCTGTACAACCTGAGTCAAGCACGAAATGTGGTTAACAATTTCCCCACCCGCATTATCTTTGGGTTAGCCTGGCAGAAACAGAATTTCACGGTTTCAAGTGATTTTGAGATTCAGGCTTACACCTCAGAGATCACCGAGCGTGATGTTTTTATGGATAATGGCATTCCTACTGTGATCACATCAACTGAGACCATAAACACTAGTTCCACTCAATTTCGAGTGGGTGCTTCCTGGGATGCACACGAACGTTTCACATTACGTGGCGGCTGGAATCTTCCCGAAACCTCTGAATTAGACAGTTGGGGGTTAAGCAGCGGATTTTCTATTCACCTGCCTTTTGACGTATTTTCCCCCTCCATCGATTATGCCTTTGTGATGGAACCGTATCGCGTATCTAACATACACGTATTCTCACTCCGATTGAACTTATGAAATCAGCCCTAATTACAACATTTTTATTTTTGATGACCACCGGCCTATACGCACAAGACACCGGCCGGGGTTTCCCTTTGCTTGAAATTGCCCCAACGCCCTATTCACTTTCAAAATCTGAGGCAACTACATCTGTTACTGATGGTTCTGCATCAATCTACTCCAATCCTGCCCTGCTTGCGCTCAACGATATTTCCTCCATTGATCTTGGGTATTCTTCATGGGTTGCCGGCGTCAATAATATATTTGGCGGGGTGAATTTCAGAAACGACAAACGCGCCATCGCCTTTGCCTTCTATACCTCCGGAGCCAGTGATTATGAGCAACGTAATAATCCGGGTCCGTCTAATGGTACTTTTTCCATAGGCTATATTTCTATTGCAGCCGCCTATGCTTATGATTTCAATTACTTCACAGTTGGCGGATCTTTCCAATATCTCAATGAGCAGAATTATACCTATCGAGCCAACGGTTATGCTTTTAGTGCCGGTATTGCAAGTCAGTTTTTAGACGACCGCCTCAGGGCCGGAGCTTCTATATCAAATCTCGGTGAAATGGAAGTACTGGTAAGTGAAGCCACAAATTTACCCACCAACTTTAAAGTGGGCACTTCGGCAGATGTGATCCGATTTCTTCCTCCCAAAAACGACAACCTCCCTATTCTGGTAAAAGTATTTGCTGATTATGTACATCCGCTGCAGGATATCGCAGACAAAGATTTTGCTGATTACGAGTTTAGCGACCCCTATTTCAATCTGGGACTCGCATTCAACGTAGCAGAAGTGATTGAAATAAGCGGTGGATTCAAACCTAATAATGATATTCGTCCCGTTTCGTTTGGAGCCGCGTTTATGGTCAGTGAGCTTGCCTTCAATTATGCACTTGTACCTTTCAATACCGGTTACGGAACGGTACATTCCATCGGACTACAGTATCAATTTTAAAAAGATCGTTTAGGGGCTTTTTTATGGAGGCTACTTCTCTGAAGGAGATTTATGCATCGGTCAACCCGGATGCCAAAACTATATATGTGGTTCCCCTCATCCGGTTTGAGGTCAAAAAATCGGACTACCTGTATTTGCTGTATGAAGAGCTGCTCAACGACGATGACTATCATATTCAGCCCATCAGTGTCTTCAACCACTTCAAATTGGTGTTTGGCCTTTTAAAGAACCGCAAGCAAGCCATATTGCATTACCACTGGCTTGAATTTCAGGATATGCGTTCACTTGCCGGCATGCCCTGGAAGATCTTTTGCATCTACCTGTTTCAAAAGCTTGGAGGTACTATAGTGTGGACACTCCATAATGAATTTCCACACGACCAAAAATATCTGAAGCTCCACGATTATCTTCATAATAAAATGGCTAGTTGGGCAAGTATACTTCATGTTCATTGTAAGAAAGCGGTTGATATCATGAGTGAGCGTTTACAAGCTCCTAAAGATAAATTCCGGCTGGTTCCTCATCCCGACTTCCCCGCCTTCCCCGTCGACAAAAATAAGGCGCTACAACATCTCAATGATGTCTATGGATGCGATCTTACCGGTAACCAACCTGTCCTTTTGATGTTTGGGAACATTAGCCGTTACAAACAAATAGAACGGGTAGCCGACATTGTAATAAATGCCGATTATGACTGCAGATTAATGATTGTAGGCCCGATAAAAAAAGGAAATGACGACCTGTATGATGAGCTTGCAGCACAATCCCGTAGAAGTGATAAGATCGAAGTAGTGGCAAAATTCATACCCGAAGAACACGTTCCATGGTTTTATTCTGCTTCCGATTACTGCATTTTCCATTATCGGGAGATCTTGTCATCCGGAGGCTATCATATGGCAAAATCCTATCAAAAAGAGATCATCGCGCCCGACCTTGGTTGTCTTTCTGAGGAAGGCGATCAACCCAATGTACATTTATTTAAGGATGAAGAAGCGCTCAAATCAGAACTGTCCAAACAATTGAAACCTCCTGAAAATGGGCGATAAACTTAAAGAAAAAGCTTTTTGGATCGCTTTAGGAGATATTGCCGGTCGTGGGTTGTCCTTCATTACCTCCATTTACCTGGCACGCACGCTCGGTTCCGAGTTTTATGGGCTGATCACCGTTGCCATTTCTATTTTGGGCTATGCAACCTGGTCCACCGACCTTGGGTTAAACAACATCGGGACTCGGGAAACAGCCAAGGAACCTTCAAAACGAATTTTCAGAGTACTTGAAGTCTTCCGGTTGAAGCTCTTTCTGGGGATCATTGTATTAGTTGGGGCTACATTGGTGGTCTCGATGATCGAAATGGGAGATATTGAAAAGCAGGTGATCCTTGGATATTTGTATTCCATAATCCCCTATATGGTTCTTTTGGAGTGGTATTATTCCGGAAAGCAACAGTTTGGGAAGATCGCCCTTTCCAAAGTCCTGAATGGGTTGTTCTATTTCTTGCTGGTTGTGATCATGGTCGAGAATATGGAAGATGTAACCCTGGTTCCGGTGTTGTATACCGTCGGAGTTACCGTTGCAGCCCTGACACTGGGCACTTTTGCCATTCAGGATAAACCCTTTGCACTACCTTCGCGAGGAGTTCAGATCTACCCTGATCTTATAAAATCAAGTTCTATATTGGGGCTTGGACAATTTTTTGCACAGATCGTACATCTTCTCCCTGCCATTTTAATCGGGGCTATTCTATCCCTGAAAGATGCCGGTCTTTATGGGGCGGCATTTCGAATTGTTGTCGTTGCTATGATGATAGATCGTGTGTTTGTGAACCTGTTGCTTCCTAATCTTGCCTCCATATGGAGTATTGATCCAAACACGGCAAAGCAGAAAATTGGGGTGGTATTTAGATTTGCTGCAGCCGGGGGCGCTTTCATCGCATTGATAACTGCTGTAGGAGCAGAACAGATCATTGGATTGCTATATGGGCCGGAGTATTCCGCGAGTGTCCCACTCCTACAGTTACTTTCCGTAATGATCGCGGTAACATTCATAAACAGTCTGTTTTCATTTGGGTTAATAGCCACCAATAAAGACCGCGAGTACTTTTTAGCTACCTGCTTTGGCGGAACCATTTCTGCTATTGTGATCTTCAGCTTCGCCGCTTTTGGTGATATTCTACTTGCTGCAGCTTCTGTATCAATCGCTGAAATTATCATCACCTCATTCACCTACTTCTGGTTTAGAAAGGTAGCACCTTTAAATTATATGCGTCCTGTACTCGTAAGCTATTCTGCAGCTCTGTCACTTTTCTTTATTTTTAACTGGATGCCTCTACCCATACTGGTCAACACGCTGTTGGCCGGTATCCTGTTTTTAGGCATTATTTGGTGGAGCGGCATCATTGACCGAGAACATTATGATTGGGCAAAAAGAAAGCTAACAGAATGAAGCAACGAATTTGTATCGGTATACAAGAGTTAGATGAAGGCTGGTCGGCCGTATTGGATCAGATCGGGGTTTGCTACGAAAAAGTGAACTATGACCTTGAACTGGCCCAAAATTACAGTGCCATTATTCTAAACGAGACTCCGGACTCTTACTCTGTGTCTGAATTGCATCAGTACATGAAAGACGGCGGAGCCCTGGTTGAACTGAAAGGCATTCACCCTTTTCTGCACCGTCACCATTTCCGGAAAGAGCACATTGAAACCTTGTTCAACAATACCTCGAACGAAAATTTCCGGCATATTCCATACCTGGATCTATTTTCTGAAGTCGAATTTCACAATGAGGCTACATTATTCGAAGGCCTTATTCATTTTCAGGTTTGGAAACGCGGGGTGATCGGTTTTTTTGGAGCCGATCCCTCCAAATTGATCCATAAAACGGGATATAAGCGTAAACGATTTTACAGTGAATCTGGATTTTATCCGGATGAGATCGTGAGTAAAGTGTCTAAACATGCGCTGTTGCAGTCCTTTGTCGTCATGCTGAGGCAACTGCATTATCGGCGTTCATTGCCTTTTGTGCAAAAATGGACCTCTCCAGATAAAAAGCCCGTTTTTGGCTTCCGCATAGATACTGATTTTGCCGATCAGGAAGCCATCGACCGTTTATACCAGGTGCTGCATAAGAATAAGGTAAAAGGCACCTGGTTTCTGCATGTAAAAGCCCACGAGGAATGGCTGTCAGCTTTCAAAGACCTTGAAGATCAAGAGCTTGCATTGCATGGGTATGATCACGGTACCTCTAAAGCTGTTTCAAAAACACGGGATAATATCAGTACAGGACAGGAACTCCTTCAACAAAATAATATTGAGTCAGATGGTTTCTGTGCTCCATATGGAATCTGGAATAAAGCGCTGGAGCGTGCCATATCCGATTTTAATTTTAAATACAGCTCTGAGTTCACCTTTACTTACGATGGATTTCCACTGAAGCCTGAAAAACCATTTCCCATTCAGGTTCCGGTTCACCCCATATGTACCGGAAGTTTGAGTCGTAAGAGGTATGATGAAGCAGCAATGGCTTCCTATTTCGCTCAGGTTTTACAGCGCAAGTTAGGACGGTTTGAACCGGTTATATTCTATCACCACCCCTTACAGCCCGGCCTTCAGGTCTGGGATCATCTTTTTAAATTGATCAATGCGCAGGAGCTGACGAATCTTACGTTCTTGGAATTCGCTGAATTCTGGAATTCCCGTGCACAAATAAACTTTGAAGCTGTTTTTGACGGTAATTCAGTACTGATCGAATCGGATTCAGCATCCCAGTATTTCCAGGTTTCCAATTCCCAGACAGGATTTTCTCTGGTACAGGCCGGTTCAAAATCTGACGTCAAAGAATCAAACGATTTTCAGTACGCCAACCACTATCTTCCCGATGCGAAACAAGCCTCAAAACTACATAAAATGAATATCAGGCTTTTGAAAACATCCTTTATGGATTGGAAAAACAGGATCCGCTTATGAAGGTTGGATATGTGATCCCAATGAGCGTAGCTGCCGTAAATGGTGGTGTCCGTACGCAGGCTACCTTTACCGTTCAGCATGTAAGGGAATTTGGGGTTGAACCGGTTTTGCTTTCTCCCTGGAATGATCTCCAGGAGCATGAGCTGGAGATGGTACACGTGTTTGGCGCCTCCGTAGAAAACTCTGAGATCATCCCAAAGTTGCAAGACCTGCAGATCCCTGTAGCCCTCTCCCCTGTTTTTTACTCTAATCATCCGCCCTCCCGCATTCGGAAAATCATTGGCATAGAGAAATTTCTCTCACGATTTGGCAGTGGTATCCGCTCTGACTTTGGCATTAAATCCAAACTGTGTCGACAAGCCGATCTGTTGCTTCCCAATACATCCGACGAAGCAAATCTGATCATGCATGGATTTGGTGTACCGGAGGCAATGATCGAAGTAGTTCCAAACGGCGTGGAACAACGGTTTAGTAAAGCCACTAAAGATGCATTCGTAAAAGAATACGGCATTAAGGATTTTGTGCTTTTTACAGGACAGGCCGCGGCTCCCCGAAAAAATGTGATACAACTTTTGAAGGTGGCTCCCAAACTGGACGTGCCTGTAGTTGTGATCGGTGATTTCGGAAATAATAAGTATAGCAGAGAATGTCTTTCTATGGCTAAGGAGGCTTCAAATATCACCCTGGTACCAACCCTTCCCCATGATTCTGAGTTACTGGCTTCAGCCTATGCAGCAAGCAGCGTTTTTGTACTTCCATCCTTCTACGAAACTCCGGGCATTGCCGCGCTAGAAGCTGCCTTGGCCGGTTCAAATATTGTGATCACTAAACATGGGGGTACTAAAGATTATTTCGCTGATTATGCTGAATATATTGATCCGGATTCAACAACATCTCTCTTAAAAGCCATTCAGAGATCACTTAAAAAACCAAAAAAAGATCTGAAGGAAGTGATCTTTGATAAATTCACGTGGGAGAAAGTTGCCCAAAAAACCGTAACCCAATACCAACGATTACTCAATTAAGATGAAGCATCTTCTCATTGCATTTGGAACCCGGCCGGAAGTCATAAAATTAGCTCCTGTCATCAACGAGCTCAAGAAGCATTGCAGGGTTACCGTATTGCATACTGGTCAACACAAGGAGCTGGTGGAGCCGATGCTGAAGCTATTTGGAGTTGAACCGGATGTAGATCTTGGCATCATGGAGCCCGGACAGGATCTGTACGACCTGACCCAGAATTTACTTCCACGAATTCGGGATGTACTGGATGAATCTGCTCCTGATCTTGTGATGGTTCAGGGAGATACCACTACTTCTTATCTAACGGCTTTGGCTGCATTTTATAAAAAAATTCCTGTGCTTCATGTGGAGGCGGGCCTGAGAAGTCACGATCCCTACAATCCTTTTCCTGAGGAGATGAACCGAAAACAGATCACACATCTTTCACGACATCATTTTGCCCCCACTTCACTTAACAAAAAGAACTTACTTCTGGAAGGCATTGTCGAAAATGCGATCACTGTAACCGGGAACACCGTGATAGATGCCCTTCAATTTATCAAGCATTCAGAGTCCTATATGCGCTCTAAACCGGAGATTTTATCGGGGATTGGTTCTGCGGACAAGCTGATCGTTTTAACGGCACATAGACGAGAAAATCATGGAGAGCCGCTTCAGAATATCTTCAGGTCAGTCAACGAATTACTTTCCACAAATACTGATCTTAAAGTGGTCTTTCCGATACATCCTAATCCTGCTGTTCAGGAAGCACTCACAGAAGTCTGGATCAACAGTGATCGGTTTTTGCAAACAACGCCATTCGATTACCTCTCTTTCCTTCACATCCTGGATCGGGCAGATCTGATCCTGACAGATTCAGGAGGCATTCAGGAAGAAGCGGCTTCTCTTGGCAAACCAGTTTTGGTTCTTCGGGGAGAAACTGAGCGACAAGAACTCATCGAATCCGAACTTGGGGAGCTTGTAGGGACAGATACTTCAAAAATAATAGATCGATCGAACTGGTATTTATCTGAAGAAAATAGTTCTGTTACTACTTCCATCTTTGGAGATGGAACAGCTGCTCAGCAAATTCGGGATGTCATTCTGAATCAGCTGTAATCCTGAAATTCATCTACGCCTTCCGGGCCATAATCGTCGTTGTAGAATTGAATGGCTCCAACTATGATTCCCTTTAGCATAAAGATGGTGAACACCAGCATAAGCCCATATTCTTTGAACAGAAGGATCAGCGTCAGGTAGATCAGAAATAGGATAAACTTCCCTTTCTTTTCCCGGATGGTGTCCCGGTCAAAGCGGGGGATCTTGTCAAAAGGAAGAGTGCTTACCATGAGGAACGAGATCACTACGATTATTGGGATCAAAGCCGAATTGACGCCATTCTCAAGGAATGAGAATAACTCAAGAGACTCCCGGAATGTAAGAAAAAAGGCTCCCAGAATAATGGCTTGAGCAGGTATCGGCAATCCTATAAAGTAATCTTTGGTGGGTTGAAGTCTGGCATTGACGTTAAAGCGAGCTAGTCTTACCGCTCCACACAACGGAGGTAATGCACTCACAATAATCCCAACAAATCCCAATTCATGCAATGTCCACGTATAGATTAAGAAACCGGGAGCTACACCGAAAGAAACCATATCACTGATGGAATCTAGTTCGATACCAAAATCGCTGGTTGCATTGGCAAGACGAGCCATCAATCCGTCAAATACATCAAATAAACCGGCTAAAGCGATCAGCCACGCAGCCCGGACAAATTCACCTTCAGAAACAGATATGATCGCCAAAAACCCACTAAACAGGTTCATTAACGTGAAAAAACTGGGAACAGCGATCTTTTTATTTACCGGGGGTTTACCGTTCTTGCGCTTTTCTCTGCGCTCTTTAAAGGAATGATATTTTTTCTGGATCGGATACTTCATGGGTTGATAACTCCAAGAATGGATTCACCCGCCCGGGTGGTATCTCCCGGTTTTACCTGTATATCAACATTTCCGGGAACCACGATATCCATGCGGGAACCGAATTTCATGATACCAAATCGTTCGCCAGCGGTAAGCTGATCTCCTTCTGAAATATTGTAAACAATTCGTCGGGCCAAGAAACCAGTTATTTGCCGGAAGAAGATCTTAGTATTGGAAGGATGAAGGACCCCAAAATCAGCCCTTTCATTCAATTCAGATGCATGCTCGGTCCACGCCATCAGGTATTCCCCGGGATGATATTTCACATACTCAAGCAAGCCCGAAACCGGATTCCGATTTACGTGTACATTCAGCGGAGAAAGAAAAATACTGATCTGCGTGGCCTTCCCCTTGATATATACATCCTCCTCTACTTCCTTCACAAAAACGACTTTCCCATCAGCGGGAGAAACGATCAGGTTTTCATCCTCAGGTAGAATTCTTTCAGGATCCCGAAAGAAATAGATCGTTAGCAAAGTCAATCCGCCGAAAAAGATATAAACGATAGTGGCAAACCAATCCGGGAGAAAATACTCTGCAAAAACAGAGATCAGAACAGATGCTAAACCAACAACAAATATAGTTGCAAAACCTTCCTTTGAGATCATCTTAAAGCCCGAAATATCTAAATGCGTCGTTAAACATTACGAATATGAAAAGTCCTACCATCAGGAAAAACCCAATTTGCTGGGCAATCATGCGGACTTTATCTGAAGGCTCGCGCCTTGTAATACCTTCGTAAATAAGAAAAACCAAGTGCCCTCCATCAAGAGCAGGAATGGGTAGAATATTGATAATAGCCAGTGTAATACTTAGCAAAGCTGTAATATTCCAAAAACCGATCCAGCCGGCAGTATCGGTTGCTTCCCGCGTTAAACTAGCGATAGCTATAGGTCCGCCAAGATTTTGACTCACAGAAATATCGCCAGTTATCATCCGCGTGAATCCCTGCAAAATACCTACTGTTTGCTCTATGGTTTGATTGTAGCCTTCCCCAATGGATTCAAAAAATCCATAGTCGATTCGTTCCAGTCCCAGGGTTTGCAGGCTTGGTGAAGCAATTCCTATAGTTTTGGTTTCAGGATCCGGGGTGATGGATGTATAGAACAAAGAGTCAGCCCGCTTTACACCAAAATTGATGGCCGTATCGGCGCTTTGTATGATCTCTACCAGCTGAACCCAATACTTTACCGTATCACCATTGGCTGATACGATCCTATCTCCGGCTTTCAGGCCGGCTTCCGCCGCTGGTCGGCCCGCAGGTACAGATGAAATTCTGCTCGGGTACATGTAGGTGACATCCAAAAATCCACGGGTTTGAAGACTATCCAGATAATTGGGAGTAACCGGAACATTTACCTGCTCACCATTTCTAATAACTGTATAATTAAGATCATCAACGGTAAGTTCTGATGCAGAAACCAATTCATTGAAGTAAGAAACTTCTTGTCCGTTCACCCCAATGATCTTATCGCCTGTTTCAAATCCAATTTCATTTAAAATAGATGTTTCAGGCACATACATACCGGCTGTTTCCTGAATAGGAAGTACGGATTTACCATTGGAGTAGGTCATCCCAAAAAAGATCAGGAAGGCGAGTATCATATTGAAGATCACCCCGGCAGTAATGGTAATGATGCGCTGCCAAACGGGTTTACTCCGATATTCCCAGTCTTCCGGTTCAGATTCCAGGTGCTCGGTATCCATGCTTTCATCGATCATACCGGAGATTTTAACATATCCCCCCAGCGGTGTTGCCCCAATGCAGTAATCGGTATCCCCTTTTTGGAAACCCCAAACACGAGGCGGAAATCCGATAGAAAATCGTTCTACTCTCATTCCGAAAAATTTGGCAGCTAAAAAGTGCCCCAACTCGTGTACAAAAACGAGGATCATGAGGGCTCCACCAAAAATAAGAAGCGTATTTAATAAGCTTAAAAACCAGTCCATGTATTATTTAATTGATTGTGCGAACGTGCGCGTCTCTTTGTCTATTTCCTTTAAAATATCAGGGCTCAAACTATCATTCCAATGAATGTTAGCCAAACTTTTTTCCACTATTACAGGGATTTGAATATAACCAATTTCTCCCTTCAAAAATCGCTCTACAGCCACTTCATTTGCAGCGTTTAACACTGCGGATGCATATCCCCCGGCCGAAATACTATCCATAGCTAATTTCAAACAGGGAAATTTTCCGAAATCGACCGGCTCGAAAGTAAGATTCTGTGCTTGGCTCCAGTTCAGTCGTGGTGTATCCAGTGGAATTCGTTTGGGATAGCTAAGGGCATAAACGATGGGGACTTTCATATCCGGGAGGCCCAGTTGCGCTTTGCTTGAGCCGTCTGTAAACGTGATCATAGAATGAATAATGCTCTGCGGGTGGATCACCGGCTCGATCTTTTCTACAGGGATATCAAACAGCCAGTGAGCTTCTATTATCTCCAGCCCTTTGTTCATCATGGTGGAGGAATCGATGGTGATCTTGGCGCCCATATTCCAGTTTGGGTGATCAAGAGCCTGCTCAACCGTCACGTTCTCCATCTGCTTGTTGGTAAACTCCCGAAAAGGTCCGCCACTTGCCGTTATAATGATCTTTTCGATGTCGCTATAATTTTCACCAACCAGACATTGGAGCATAGCGCTGTGCTCAGAATCAATCGGAATTAGCTCCGCATCTGATTCCTTAAGGGCATTGGTGATGATCTCCCCGCCTACCACTAAAGACTCCTTATTTGCCAGCGCCACCTTTTTTCCGGCATGTATTGCGGCTAAGGTTGAATCGAAACCGGCAAAGCCAACCAGTGCATTTATGACGGTATCTATTTCATCACAAGCAGCTAATTCCGGAAGGTTATTTGCTCCTGAAATGATCTCAGTTCCGGTAACATTCGCTTTTAAAGCCCCAAAATGATCTTCATTTGCAATGAGTGCTTTATTTGGGTTGAATTCCTGAATTTGCTGACCCAGTAATTCCCAGTTTGAGTTCGCTGAAAGATACACTACTTCGAACTTATCCGGATGTTGCCTGATGATCTCAAGTGATTGTGTTCCAATGGATCCCGTTGATCCAAGAATAGCCAGTCTTTGTTTTTTCAAAATCTACTTCTCTTTAATTCGGTTCAAATGTAAGCATTGCTATTCAGAAACCCATCTCTTTTGCCACCTCATACATTTGTGCATGAGCGATCACGGTTTCCTCAACGGACGGAGCATATCCCCCTGAAAGTAATAAAGTAAGTGGGATATCTTTTTGAGTGATGGTTTCTATGACAATTCGATCTCGTTCTCGCAGTCCCTCTAATGTAAGTGACAATCTCCCAAAATGATCAGTTTCTAAAGGATCAATTCCTCCCAAATAAAATACCAGATCAGGAGAAAATCGTTCAAAAATATCATCCAAAGCGGAAATTAATGCTTTATGGTATCCTCTATCCCCGGTTTTGTCAGGAAGTCCTACATCCAGATCAGAAGGTGGTTTCTTGAATGGATAATTCTTCTCTCCATGAATGGAAAAAGTAAACACATTTGGGTCGTCCCGGAAAATATAGGCAGTGCCGTTTCCCTGATGTACGTCACAATCAACCACCAACACCTTATTCACCCACATCGACTGCTGCAACACTTTGATGGCCACGGCCACATCATTATATACGCAAAATCCTTCTCCGTGATCGGGCATGGAGTGATGGGTTCCTCCCGCCAAATTCCCTGCCAATCCATCCTGCAGGGCCATCAAGCCTGCATTAATGGTTCCCTGAACCGCCAACCGTGAACGTACTGCCAGCGATTTACTCCATGGCAATCCCATCCGCCGGATCTCTTTACGGTCAAGTTCTCCGGTCCAAACGGCATTGGCATATCGGGCGGTATGTGCCGTGATAAGATTTGAAATATCAGCCATGGAAGGTCGCACAACTGCTGAGTTACTTACGGTTCCCTTTTGTGTCAAATACGCATGCAGGCCGCTGAATTTCTTCATCGGGAAGATATGCTCATCCGGGATGTCGGCTACGTAACCGGGACTATAACTTACTCTCAAGAGTTCTGCTGCTCGTTATTTAATTTGATGATTCCCATCATCCGGCCGCTCTTATTATTTTGCCGGCGATAGGAATAAAAGTCTTCGTTATTAATGGTACACTCGGTATCCAATTCAATTTTAGATTCCATCATTCCTGCTTCCAACATCTGATACCGTAAGAATTCCTTTAGATCAACATGGGGCTTCTCGTATTTGGAGCGATCTACAAATTCATCCGGAAATTTCGATGCTACTTCTTCCCCAACTTCAAAGTTCTGCAGTGAAATACACGGACTTACATATGCCTTTAACTGTTGAGTTTCAGCGCCCAGTTCTTTCATTTTAGCGATCGTTTTCGGAACTATATCTCCTGCTGCGCCTCTCCACCCAGCATGAGCAGCACCAATCACTTTGTTAACAGGATCGGCAAGTAAAACAGCTGCACAGTCGGCAACCTGAATAGCGAGGGCCAGATCAGTTTTAGTGGTTACGAAGGCATCCGTGTTTGGATAGGTACCACCATGCTTAACTTCTTCAATATGGGTTTTATGCTCCTGAACAGCGTAGGTAATTTGATGAGCATCCAAGCCAATTTTATCCAGTAGAATCTCACGGTTTTTGAGGATCAAATTCTCATTCTCTGCCGTATTCAATCCAAGATTAAATCCCGCTATCGGTCTTTCGGAGTGAACCGATTCCTGATTACGTAAACTGAACCAGCTTGAGACCTGCTCGTCGTTTAGTAATTTGGGGCGAATGAATTCAATGGGGAAAGACATCATCCAGTTTCATTTTTATGAGTCCAAGTGGAAATTCCTGTCCGGTCCACAGTTTAAAAGATTTAGCTCCCTGATGGATCAACATGTCCAATCCACCAATTGGAATTCCACCCACTGATTTTGCCTGTTTCAGAAATTTAGTTTCCTGTGGATTATACACAACATCGTAACAAATCTTACCGGATAACATTTCCACAAGATCTTCATCAACGGGAGAAGCATCGGTATTTGGCGTCATTCCCAGCGGCGTTGCGTTGATAATAATGGCAGCTTCTTCCCCGTAAGCACTCCAGTTCCCGTAGTTACACATAATGATATCCGAGGCGGTATCATACTGCCCGGGGCGGCGAGATACCATTACTATTTCCTCTATTCCAATTTCACGCAAAGCATAACAAATAGCTTTGGTAGCTCCTCCCGTGCCAAATATGATGGCTCTTTCACCGGCCAGTTCATCTTCATACTCTTCGATGGGAACCCGAAAACCATATTCATCGGTATTCTCTCCAACGATCTTCCCGTCCCTTTTAACGATCGTATTGATAGCTTCAATCTGAGCCGCTTCCATACCCAGCGTATCCATTGCATCGAAGAGAGTCTCCTTATAGGGAATTGTGATGTTGGCTCCCAAAAACTCAATGCGGTTAAAATGAGCGATCAATGAAGAGATCTCACTTTGTCGCACAGCTACGGCATGGTATTCAGCTTTCAGGCCGTGATGATCCAGGGCTGTGTTGTGCATCAATGGTGAAACACTATGACTGATCGGACTTCCGATGAGCAAGTAGTGCGGTTTTTGGCTGGAGGCGGATTTAATAAATTTGCTAAAGTCCATATATAAAAATTATTGACAAAAAAAATGCGCATCGTGTGGGATGCGCATCAAGTAATGTATAATAATGTTGAAATACCTTACGCGGTAACTTCTTCTTCGGTTTCTTCATCAGAAGCTTCAGGCTCCAATGACATGTCTTTGAAAGTTCCGCCTTCAGCTAATTCCTTGAATGTTGCAAGGTCTTTCGCAAGCTGAGCAGGAGAATCTTCTATGAAAGAAGCCAATTCTTCTTCAGGATCTCCGAAGAAAGTTCGGTAATCCAGAGAAATCTCAACACGTGTGCGTTCGCCATTATCTAAAGGAGTAAAGCGAATAGTACCTGTTTGGTTTAGGTTACCATTGATGGTAATCCAGGCAAAACGTGTGTTTCTGAGATTATCTATGATGTTGGTTGTCCATTTGTATTCTTCGCCACCGATATCAGTGTGATATTCGAACGTTTGGGAATTAATACGTTCGATCTTATCGATGCGCTCCAAGAACTTAGGGAATTCAACCGGATTACTTAGAAGTTCGTAAACTTTGGCAAGAGGTAAATCAATTTCGATTCTTTCGTGCGCCATAATTAATTACTTGGTAGTTATGATCGTTAGAATTGTATTCTTTTGATGAACT
>CERJ01022026.1_pt1 | contig 77399 bp, 63 predicted proteins | sample 530781 | NCBI WGS metagenome assembly CERJ01 (sample SAMEA2620967, study PRJEB7988) | marine metagenome | biome: marine biome (ENVO:00000447); feature: deep chlorophyll maximum layer (ENVO:xxxxxxxx); material: "saline water (ENVO:00002010), including plankton (ENVO:xxxxxxxx)" | depth 30 m
GGAAATCATTCACATTTGATTTTCCATTAATGCTTAACTTACTCTCGTTGCTCAATTGTACTTTTCCATCCTGAGCATGGCCAGGTATGGAAACGGCACATAAAGCCGGGATCATTAGTATTGGAAGGATTTTTTTCATGCTCATAGTTTAGTCGAAAAGTACACTTCTATTTTGAATTTAATATGAATTAACTGTTTACATGATACAAGAATTATTAAAAGCTGCCACTGAAATTGCCAAGATCGGAGGCCATCACACCTTAAAATATTTTCAAAAAGATTTCGAGATCATTTCCAAAGCCGACGATTCGCCCGTTACCATTGCCGATAAGGAAACCGAGCAGATCATTCGGGCTGAAATTCAAAAACGATATCCTGATCACGGTATTATCGGAGAAGAATTCGGAAAGACCAACCCTGTCAGTAATATACAATGGATCCTGGATCCTATAGACGGAACAAAGTCTTTCATCCACGGAGTTCCTTTTTATACTACTCTGATTGGCATAATGATCGACAATGAGCCACAGGTGGGTATTATTTACGCTCCTGCGCTTGAAGAACTCTGCGCCGCAGCTATTGGTCATGGAGCTACATTTAACGGCGAACCATGCAGCGTGCGGGAAACCAAGAAACTGGAAGATGCCACTTTCCTTGTAACTGAAATTGACCGTTTCCGGGAAATGGATCAGCAAGAGTTGTTTTTGGAACTTCTCACCGAAACCAAGATACACAGAACATGGGGTGATGCCTACGGACACATGATGGTTGCCATCGGCCGGGCCGACCTGATGTACGATCCTGAACTTAATATTTGGGATGCCGCTGCGTTACTCCCGGTAGTGAAAGAAGCAGGAGGGATCTTTAGCGATATAAAGGGTCAGCAAACCATCCACTCCGGTAACGGATATTCCACCAATAAAACCCTGTTTCCTCAAGTACAAAAAATCATCGAGAAGCATATTTAATAATGAAATTAGGACGACTTTTACCTTTACTTCTATTTTTCACCATCAGTGTAGCTACGCTTAAAGCTCAGCCCTATTTTAATGGACCTTGGGAATACGAATCCCATCCTGATCTTCCTTTTCTGCTGGAAGAAATTAATATGGAGTTGACGGTGGATCCTTCGGTCCCGCTTATCAAAGGAACGGCTGATTACCTGATAAGTTCTCGCCGGCCTGGGCTCACCCAAGTAGTTTTTAATACCTCAGATCTGGATATTGGAGGCATTTCTTTCGGAGATGATGAAGCTGATTATCGCATTTCAGGCGATTCACTTCTTATACATTTACCCGATACCCTGGGGCGGTCTGAAGAACTCACTTTCCGTATCAACTGGGAAAGTTCTTCACCCTATGGAATCCACTCCGATGTGTATGGCAATAGTTGGACGTCTCTGAATCCTCAGATGCAAAATCACTGGCTGCCAATCCCTGACCATCCAGAACTGGAGAGTTTGGTTAAAGCCACATTTATTATTCCGGCAGACAAGGAAGTGGTCTTTAACGGAGAAAAAACGGGAGAGGAAGTTTTATCTGCTGAACAGCGAAAAGTAAGTTGGGCGACGGCGGGTAAAGTTGGCGTTACCGGACTTACGGTAGCAGTTGGCAATTTTGTGCAGGAGTCGGCCCGGACAGGAGTAAATGAGGTATCTCTCTGGACTTCTGAAAATGGCTTGCTGGATGAAGTACGAAACGGGGTGTTACAGGTTGCCGTGGAAAGTATAAAGCAGTATGAAAGTGAGCTTGAATTTGAATTTCCATATAAGACCCTTCAGATCATTGTGTTGCCTGATCATAGATGGGAAGAAGTGCAGGCCGGAGCAGGAGTGATCTATTTGTATCAGAACCTGGGGTCGCTTGGGGCACAGCTTCGCAGAGGAATTACAGCTCAATGGTTTGGGAACTACCATCGCTATATAAGACCGATTGATAACAGGTATGAGTTTTTGAAAGCACTGGTTGTGGGATCCCAAAGTGAGCAACTTGGTGAAGGAGCAAATCTCGAATCAATGAAGCAGTGGAATCGCTCGGAAAAAGCTGTAGAGTTCATGAAGAATGAGTTTCAGAAAAATGTCATCAAGACGTCTTTACCGGAATTGGTGCAGCGTTTTGAGGGCGTGACCAATTGGGAAGAATACGCTGATATTTGGTACGATGAGACCGGCGCGTTTTGGTATGGCGTTGCTTCTGACATGAAACTTGGAGGAGAAAATGAAAGTGGCTCCTCAGTGTATAAGGTAGAATACCTTTATGATGAAATGGGAGGAAATTTAACGCTTGTCTTTGAGGCAGAAACGGAGGCTGTACATTCACTGGTTGGAGTGGATGCGGTAGAATATGGATTCACAGATACTACTAGATCGGAGCTTACTTTTACAGGGGAGAGGGATTCAGTGGAGGTTGGGATCTCGTCAGGAATTGAGTATTTGACCCTGCATGTTACTTCAGACCAAAATATCACTTTGCAGGAAGAGAAGCCCTTCATGTTCCTGATCAGGCAGCTGCGTAATTCTGATCCGGAAGTACAAATTCAGGCTGCAAAGCAGTTAAGCTCTTACTCAGAAAATCCCGATGTACAGTTAGCCATTCAGGATGTGTTAAGCAACGAAGAGAATGCCGAAGTAAGAGCCGCACTGCTGGAAACACTGGCCGCTTTAACGAGTGGAGCTACGGGCACGGAAGAAACATTTTTGAGCTCGCTCAATTCAGAGAAGCTGGCAATTCGTCTTTCTTCCATTCGGTCTTTGTCTAATTATCCTGAAAATGACCGGGTTAAAAATGCCATTCGAAATACCATGTTCCGAAGTGAGGAGGACACCGTATTTGTGACCGCTTTGGAAACCTATCATGAATTGTCTGATGCCGAAGAGATTCGATCTGTGGTCGAGCGTTTTAGTGGAAATGAGCAACACCACCGTGCTCTGGATGCCCTGGCCTTTGCCGTTGCGGAAGATAGCACTCGCGAGTCGCTGGCTATTGCGGATCGGTATGCGCTGGGAAGCTATTCATACGAAGTACGATCACAGGCACTTGAGCTTTTGATCAGTCATGAAGAAAACGAAGCATATTGGGAGCAAACGCTTGAAATGTTACTAGAGGACCGCGATCCAAGAATTCGGTTTCAGGCGTTGAATGCTGTTAGGCATTTGTCTTCCAAAACAACAGTAGAGATGATTCGTGCCCGGCTCAATGAAGAGATGGACCCAAGGGTGAGAGCCAAGATCCGGCGGATGCTGTAGGCTATTTTTGGTGTGAATTGAGATTGTAAATAGAAAAGGCAGAAGTTATTCACTTCTGCCTTTTTCAATTTGATCAAATGAATGTAAATGGACTTATGATCATCCCTGTTTTATCCATTTTGCTAATTCTTTGAAGGAGGGCTTTTTGCCATACATCAATATACCAACGCGGTAAACCTTAGCGGCCAGCCACATGGTTCCGAGGAAAGTCAGGATCATCAAAATGATAGAAAGCAGGATCTGCCAAATGGGAACAGAAGTAGAGGCTATTCTGGAGATCATATTGATAGGGGCTGTCAACGGAAACAGTGAAACTATGGTAGAAAGCGTGGAGTCGGGAGCTTGCATCACCTTGGTATTCAGCATATAGGCAGCAAAGATCGGGAGTCCCACCGGCAGCATAAATTGCTGGGAATCTTGTTCATTTTCAACAGCCGCTCCGATGGCAGCAAAAATAGCGCTGTAGATCAGAAATCCTAACAAGAAGAACAGGATGAAGAAAAAGAAAATCGACGGCTGTACTATAAAGTTTTCGAGCACACTAGGGTCGAAGGCAGAGGCCGCTTCGCTAGCTTCGGCAGGCATAGAGCTCATTTGAGCTTCCATGATCATACCGGCCAGGGGCGCAGCTGCAATAGATATTCCCGTATACAGTACGATCCAGATCACAAACTGAGTGAGGGCAATACTCAATACGCCAAATAATTTCCCAAACATCAGCTCTATTGGTTTTACGGAACTGGCTATGACTTCAAGGACACGGTTGGTTTTCTCTTCGATGACGCTGCGCATCAGCCAGGCTCCATAAAAGAAGATCCCTAAGAAGATCATCAACCCTAAAATAAAACCAAGGGAAGAAGCGACAAACGAATTGTCTTTGGATTCTCCTTCTTCGGTTAGCTTGATGGCTTCCAGGCCGGTTCGGCTTTCAAAGATATTTCTGACTTCCTCAGAGACGTTGGCGCGTTCAAGCTGAGCCTCTCGTACAGCATCACGGATATCACCGCGAATGGCAGAAATAAAGGCGATCCCACCGGATCCTCCATGTACCAAAGTGGGACTTTTACCGGCTGAAAGGACCGAGTCTGTCAATACGATGAACCCATCAAGGTCTCCATCAATTGTCTTTTTTCGGAGAGAGTCGACCGGTTCTGAGGAAACGTCAAAATATCGTGTTTCATTTAATGAAATGAGCTTTTCAACCAGTACACCGGTTTGATCCTGAATACCGATCTGCTTTTCGACTTCTGTTTGAGAAATACTGAAAAAAACCACCATTCCTATAAAAGCCACAAATGCGAGAGGCGTAAGGGCAGTGACCAAGATAAATGATTTACTTTTAACGCGGGTCAGGTATTCTCGTTTTAAAACAAGCCATATTTTTTGGAAATTCATTATTTGATCTCCGCTTTTTTGATGTTGTCATCTCCAACAGTGGAGATAAAAATTTCGGTTAAGGATGGTTCAATGCGCTCAAACTTATGGATCTCGGCATGTTCCATGGCCAGCTTCAGGATATCCTGCATATTCTGCTGATCAAGGACCCGGATCTCCGCAAAGTTGGTTGAGCGGTTGTTGATGCGAACGTTTTCCAGGGTATCAAGGAAAGCGCCGTTGCCCTCAAATTCCAGGTTGATGGTATTTTCCCCAAAAGAAGCTTTAATGTGCCGCAGGTTACCAGTAAGCACGGCTTCACCCTGATTGAACAGGCATATGTCATCACACATTTGTTCCACCTGTTCCATACGGTGGGTTGAAAACAAGATGGTCTTGCCACTGTCTCGCAGCTCAATGATGATCTCTTTCAACGTTTCGCTGTTGATAGGATCGAGCCCGCTGAAAGGTTCATCAAAAATGTAGATATCGGGGTCGTGCGCTATGGTCGCGATGAATTGAATCTTTTGGGACATCCCCTTTGAAAGCTCGCTGATCTCTTTGTCCTTCCAGTCAGAGGCATCAAATCGCTCCAGCCAATAGTTGATGGCTTCTTTGGCCTTCTTGGAATCCATGCCTTTCAGCTGAGTGAGATACATAAGCTGATCAAAGACTTTCATTTTTTTATACAGGCCGCGTTCTTCCGGCATATAACCGATCGCTTTTTGTGTTTCCGGACTGGCGACGATCCCGTTGATCGTAATTTCACCGTTATCGGGAGAGAGTATATAGTTGATCATCCGGATAGTGGTCGTTTTGCCGGCCCCGTTTGGACCGAGCAACCCGAAAATGCGCCCTTTGTTAACTTCAAAACTTACATCATTCACAGCCTTCGTTTTCCCGAAATGCTTGCGAACATTCTTTACTTCAATTATTGCCATAGGTTTTCTTTAGTTGGATTTGAAATAGTGATTTGGTGATGGAGTGATGATAAATTAGAACCTGTCAGCCATGGCTCAAATTGATGAAGTCATAGACTATGTATATCTAGTTTAAAACATCATCTCAACAAATTACTATATCACAAAATCACCATTCATATTTTATAAATAGTTTTGGAAGATGTTTAAACTTTTCTTATTTCCCATATTAAGAAATGATAACGATTTAGAATTAATAAGGTTTCAAATTCAATGCACATTATTCATTTGAGTGCGGAATGTTATCCGGCAGCAAAAGCAGGTGGGTTGGCAGATGTAGTTGGGTCACTCCCTAAATATTTGAATCAACTTGGACATAACTGTGAAGTTTTGATCCCAAAATATGACAATCCCTGGATCGGTTCTCAGGAGTATGAGGAGGTCTTCAAAGGTTCCTTCTCCATGGCTTCGGAGCAAGTACATTTCACCATCCAGAAGATGAAAAAGGAAAAGCTGGGATTCCCATTGTATGTCATCGATATCCCCGGCCGATTTGACCGACCCGGAATATACATTGATCCATGGTCGGGGCAGGGCTACTGGGATGAGCTCGAGCGTTTTGTGAGTTTTCAGATCGCCGCTCTGGAATGGATGAAGGCAGAAAACATCGAACCTGATGTAGTGCATTGCCACGATCATCACACCGGCTTGGTGCCGTTTATGATGGGGCAGTGTAACCGATACCGGAATATGTCGGACATACCCACGGTGCTTACGGTTCATAATGCTGAATATCATGGCGAGCATGAACTCGATAACTTTAAGTTATTGCCCGCTTTCAATATTGATAACATTGGGTTGTTAGATTGGGATGGCCGTATGAATTCTTTAGCGGCCGGGTTAAAGTCGGCCTGGAAAATCACGACGGTCTCAAAGAGTTATATGGAAGAGCTTGCCGAAAACAGCAACGGACTGGAGCTTTTATTTGAGCATGAGCGGGATAAGTCGACCGGAATTTTGAATGGTATTGATACCGAAGTTTGGGATCCTGCCACGGATGAGCTTCTGGAATTCAACTACAGCTTCAAAAACCGAAAGAAGGGGAAACAAAAGAACAAAGAATATTTATGTAAAGAATTCGGGCTAAATCCTGAATTGCCTACCATTTCCTTTATAGGCAGATTGGTCAGGGAAAAAGGAGCCGATCTGCTTCCTGATGTATTCAAACAGTTGATGTATTCCGATAGTGAGGTCAATTTTGTATTATTGGGAACCGGAGATCCACAGCTCCACCAGATATTTGCCCGAATGGAAGGCGATCACGTTGGCTATTTTGATGCCACTCTGGAATATAACGAACAGCTTGCGCACCAGATCTACGCTGGCTCCGATTTTATTTTGATGCCATCCCGGGTAGAGCCATGCGGCCTTAACCAGATGTTTGCCATGCGTTATGGAACGGTACCCATCGTTCGGTCCGTTGGAGGATTAAAGGATACCGTGACCGATATTTCTGAAAAGGACGGTTATGGAATTACATTTTCTGAGTTCAGTTTGGAGGCAGCTTCGGAGGCTATCAGCCGGGCAGTAAGTCTTTACAATAATTCAAAGAAGCATTCACAAGTTTTAAGTAGAATAATGAAGCTGGATTTCTCCTGGAAACGTTCAGCGAAAGAATATATAAATATGTACGAAGGGTTAATCCAAAACTAAATCCATCATGAAAACATCATCTGTAATAGCAGTAATTTTAGGCGGAGGAAGGGGAACAAGACTTTTTCCATTGACAGATCATCGTTCAAAACCGGCGGTGCCCGTTGGCGGTAAATATCGACTGGTTGATATTCCCATTTCGAACTGTCTGAATTCAGATATCCGAAGAATCTATGTGCTCACTCAGTTTAACTCAGCTTCTCTGAACCGGCATATTAAGAATACATATAACTTTGATGTATTCAGCAGTGGTTTTGTGGATATACTTGCGGCAGAGCAGACACCGGATAACACGGGGTGGTTCCAGGGTACAGCCGATGCCGTTCGTCAGTCACTGCATCATATGGAGAACCACGAGCACGACCATGTTTTGATCTTATCAGGAGATCAGCTGTATCAGATGGATTACCAGAAAATGCTGGATCGCCATATTGAAAATGATGCTGACCTGACCGTAGCTACCATTCCTGTAACGGCAAATGATGCAACCGGTTTTGGCATCATGAAAACCAATAAAGAAGGCACTATTGAGAATTTTGTAGAAAAACCTTCTGCCGATGAACTGGAAAAGTGGAAATCCAAAGTTCCCGAGAAGTACAGTAAGGAAGGCAAGGATTACCTGGCCTCCATGGGGATCTATATCTTTAACCGGGAAGTACTGAAAAAGCTTTTTAGTGATAACCCTGGGGCAACCGATTTCGGGAAAGAACTCATCCCAAAATGTGTGGAGGGTGGACAAAAAGTATGCAGTTATGAGTTTGGTGATTACTGGACCGATATTGGAACCATCGAATCGTTTTTTGAAGCAAACCTCTCTCTGGCAAGTACGATCCCTGAATTTAATTTATACGATAATCAGAATTACATTTACACTCGTGCCCGGCTGCTCCCGCCATCCAAATTAATGGGAACAACGCTGGAGCATGCGTTGGTTGCTGAAGGATGTATTATTGAAGCGAGTCGTTTGGTTCGTTCTGTCATTGGGATACGATCCCGAATTGGCAAAGGGACAACCATTGAAGATTCAATTATTATGGGTAACGATATTTTCCAGAATCGTTCGATCGTGGAAGCGGCAAGTGCTGAAAACCCAGCTATGGGAATTGGCCAAAGGTGTTACATCAGCAACTGTATCATTGACCGGAATGTGTGTATTGGAAATGATGTACGAATCGTGGGAGGGAAACACCTGGACGACGGTGATTTCAAATATCACTACGTGCGAGATGGCATCATCATCGTTAAAAAAGGAACCGTGATTCCCGATGGTACTATTATCTGATAATTGAATATCTATTGTTCATTTCTGAAATGCCTGTTTCAATAAAGTTGGAACAGGCATTTTTTTTGAGCTTGTTTTAAGCAAATTCAACTTTGTGCCGATAACTTCACGTATAATTAACATACAGAAGTCATTATAGATAGAAAGTCCGAACCAGTAATTTAATCCGAAGCACAAGGGCGTAGTTGTTCTTTGAGTTATATTAAGATGTGCCGCCAAATTATAACATTTTATTTTAGATGATTACATTTGGAAATATATAAGGCAGTTGGAGATACAGGTATTTGATGTGATGCCTTTTTTAAATACTGTATGGATTTTAACAGTTAAGTCGGAATCATGATGATGACAGGAAATCAGCACATTTTAATTGTAGATGACAACACATCTATTCACCAGGATATTCAGTCTATTCTGCAGGGTACATTAAGCGAAGCTGATAAAGAACTTGAAGCTTTAGAATCGGAATTATTTGGGGATCATCCGGATGACGGAGCGGGAGTAGTTACAACTTTTGAGTACGACATGGACCATGCGTATCAGGGGGAAGAAGCCCTTGAAATGGTTGGTAAAGCAGCACATGAGAAATATCCCTATGCACTGATATTTATGGATGTGCGCATGCCACCGGGCATGGATGGCATTCAAACCATAAAAAAGATCTGGAAAGATCATCCCAATACAGAAATCGTAATTTGTACAGCTTACTCTGATTACTCCTGGGAAGAAATACTGGCCGAACTTGGTAATTCGGATAAGCTGCTGTTCATGAAAAAACCGTTTGACGCCACGGCCCTAAAGCAAACCACACTCACGCTCATCACAAAGTGGAATCTGCGGCAGGAAACTTTTCAGTACACCCAGAAGCTGGAAGCAGAAGTTCAGGAGCGAACCAAGGAACTTGCCAAACTGGTGGAAGACTACAAGGGAATGAAGGAAAAGGCAGAGGAAGCATCTGAAGCCAAAAGTGAATTTCTTGCGAATGTGAGTCACGAGATCCGCACGCCTATGAATGGAATTATTGGGATGAATGACATTTTACTTGAAACCGAACTGGATGACGATCAGAGAGAATATGCTGAACTGGTAAAATACAGTGCTAAATCTCTCATGAGTATCATCAATGATATTCTTGATGTAGCCAAAGTTGAAGCCGGTAAAATGGAAATTGAAATCATTCCGTTTGAGCTAAAAGATAGTATTATAGAACTGGAAAAATTGCTGGATTTTTCTGTTCAAAACAAAAACGTGGAAATCCGGTCGGTATTTGATGAAAATATCCCGGATCAGGTAATGGGAGATCCCCTTCGCATTCGCCAGATATTGCTCAATTATGGAAATAATGCCGTCAAGTTCACGGAAAAAGGGCAGATCGATATCCTCACGGAACTATTGGAAGAAAGTGAAACGTCAGTCAAACTCAGATTTTCTGTGAAAGATACCGGGATTGGTATTCCTAAGGAGAAAATGGAGAAAATATTCAGCCCCTTTACACAGGCCGATGCTTCCACTACCCGAAAGTACGGCGGCACCGGTCTTGGCCTTTCCATTTGCAAACAACTGGCCGGGCTGATGAACGGAACTGTTGGGGTTGAAAGTACCGTAGGTCAAGGTTCTTCATTTTGGTTTGATGTGACTCTTGAAAAAGCCTGGGTTGCTGAAACCCGGGATGGAGAGCCATCTGAAAATGAACAGCTATCTCCAGATAATACAAACGGTGACTATGTTCCGAAAGAACTCAACATCTTATTAGCAGAGGATAATAAGTCGAACCAAAAGGTTACCGAGCAGATGCTTGATCAAACAGGCTGGAAAATAACCTCGGTTGGCAATGGAAAAGAGGTGCTGGATGCCATAAAAAAACGGAACTACGACCTGATCCTTATGGATGTGTACATGCCTGAAATGGATGGATTTGATGGCACCAGAGAAATCAGAAAAATAGAACGTGAAAAGGGAGCGGCTGCTGTTCCAATCATAGCCATCTCAGCCAGTGTAATGCCAAGAGATAAAGAACGCATTTTCGCAGCCGGAGTGAATGACTTTCTGGGAAAACCCATATCCAAGAATTACTTGATCACGAAGATCAAAAAATGGACTTCTGATAGCGCGGACAAAGAGCTTCAATGATCATGATGTTTCCTATAAATGAAGAATCTACGAGGTACATTTTCGAAGCTCAGAATAAACTTAGAACAATAAAAAAAATATAAATGATGTGGTTCAGGAGAGTTAGTAAACTACTTATTTTCACCATTGTGCTACTTGCTGCGGCTAGTTTGGATGGTTATTCACAAATTTCCGCAAATCAGGAATTCTGGCATTTAACACCTTATGAAGGACTTTCACAAAGTACCGTATCTGCAATTCATCAGGATAGTGAAGGGTTTATGTGGTTTGGCACACAGGAGGGGTTAAATAAATATGAAGGACAGAATAATAACATGGTGGTCTACAAGCATCAATCTGATGATGCTACCACCATTGGAAGTAACGAAATTGAGGATATTTATGAAGATCGGCAGGGAAATTTATGGATCGCGGCCGACTGGGGCGGATTAAACTTATACAACAGAGATAAGGATACTTTTAAACGATTTAATGCAACTGAGGAACTACACGACGGAAGTATAAGTGATGATACCATCCACGATATTTATGAAGACAGCCAGGGAAATCTTTGGGTGGGAACATATCTTGGGTTGAACCTGATGAATAGGAAAGAGGGGACTTTTCAGAATTTTGTAGCCGATTCTGCCAATCCACATTCGTTAAGCAGAAACTATATTACAGATATTCTTGAAGATGGATCGGGACAGATCTGGGTAGCCACCAATAATGGGTTGAACCGGATGCATCGTGATTCAGTAGCTTTTGATCAGATTTTTATCACGCAAAGAACTTCATTAAATCCAGCAAATTATGTACGCGTGATCTATGAGGATAGATCCGGAAGATTCTGGGTTGGTACGGAAGACGGTCTGTATCTATTCAACAAAAATACGACCACATTCAAACGATGGGATCAAAAAATTAGCAGATCCGCTACCATCCTTGATATTGCAGAAGATGAAGAGGGAGTGGTATGGATTGGAACTGAAAATGAGGGATTACTCGCCATAATGCCTGATTCCAAAAACACCTACCTGTACACCTATTCCGAGAACAATGTACAGGGGCTTAATAGCAATTCCGTTTACAGTTTATATCAGAGCAAAGATAATATTCTGTGGATAGGTACTTTTGATGGTGGGTTAAATGTACTAAACAGAAAAGAACCCAAGTTCAAACATTTTAAAAATCAGCCCGGGGTACAGAATTCCCTGAATGAAAATTCGGTCATGTCATTTTTAAAACCCAGGGGAAACCAATTATGGGTTGGTACAGACGGTGGTGGAATTAACCTGTTTAATATGAAGACAGAGGAATTTGAATTTTTGATTCATGATACAGATGATCCACAGAGCCTCTCAAATGATGTTATACTCAGTTTATTGGAGGACAGTAAGAACCGCATTTGGATCGGAACCTATAACGGAGGACTGTCACAATATGATCCTGCTACGGAAAAATTCAGATCCTTCCGGTTTGATGCAAATGACCCAAACAGCATTAGTCACGACCAAATATTTACTGTATTTGAAGGACCGGAGGGCTTTATTTGGGTTGGGACCAACGGAAGCGGATTAAATAAACTAGTGGATGAAGAGCGGGGGATTTTTGAGCGATGGAACCCCAACAGCACTACCTACAACTTTGAGCAATCGTACATAAGAGATGTGTATGTAGATGAGGAGGGAGTTTTCTGGGTAACTACCTATGGTGCAGGTGTTAGCTATTTCAATCCCAAAACAGGGGAGTCAAAAACATATAGTTCGCATGAAGGAAATCTAAGCAACAGTGTGGTATTGGATATTTTTGCCGCATCCGATGGTACTATCTGGGTTGGAACCAAAGGAGGAGGTTTGGGCTGGTACAATGAGGAAACAGACCAGTTTGAAGCCTATACCACGGAAGATGGACTCCCAAATGATATCATAAATGCGATAGTAGAAGATGACAATGGGAATATTTGGGTTAGCACCAATAATGGATTAAGCAGGTTTTCTCCAAGAGATCAGACCTTTAAAAATTTCAGCTTAAGTGATGGCTTACAAAGCAAGGAGTTCAAACCAGGAGCTGCCATAAAACTGGAGAATGGTATGATGTATTTTGGTGGGATCAATGGTTTTAATGAATTTCACCCCGATAGTATTCGTGAAGATACCCTTGTATTACCTGTTGCTTTCACAGAATTCCAGTTATCAAATAAAACCGTGGAAATTGGAGATCAGTCACCTCTTAAAAAGCAGATCAATCAGTCTAAGGAAATTATTCTTCCCTACGATCAAACAAACTTCACTATCAAATATACCGTCCTGAATTTCAATCCCCAGCAGGAGTACAGTTTTGCGTATATGCTTGAGGGCTTTGATGAAGAATGGAATTATGTGGGGAACCAAAATTCAGCTACCTATACCAATATTGATCCTGGTGAATATACTTTTAAAGTGAAAACAGCTAATGGGGATGGATTCTGGGGCTCTGATATCAAACAGGTTAAACTCACAATAACCCCGCCTTTTTGGCAAACAAGCTGGTTTTATTTGCTGTCTTTTTTAGCGGTGGCCGGATTAATTTTTGGTGGATATCAATATCGGACCCGTCAAATTCTTGAACAGAATAAACGGCTTGAAGAAGAGGTGAGTAACAGAACACAGGAGCTGAATCAGCGAAATATAGAACTAAAGGAAACACTGATAGACCTGGAAAACACCCGTGAAGAGTTGATAGAGAAAGCTCATAAAGCAGGTATGGCGGATATTGCGACCGGTGTGCTTCACAATGTGGGGAATATTTTGAACAGTGTGAATACATCCTCTGCTTTAATTGATGAGACGATCAATAAATCGAGGATCACCGGGCTTGAAAAAGCCAACAATTTACTGCGTGAGAATTTGGATGATATTGAAGATTTCTTTTCTGAAAGCGGACAAGGCAGGAAACTGCTGGATTATTATCTAAAGCTGGAAGAGCCACTAAAAGAGGAACGCACGAAGATCATACAGTTGAGTAAGCGGCTTTCTGATAAAATAAAACTGATTAACGAAGTAATTGCAGCCCAACAGAGTTTTGCCACCATCAATACAAATAGTGATACCTTTAAACTACGGGAAATAGTTGAGGATGCTTTAACCTTGAATTCTGGTTCTTCGGTTCGGCATCACATCATCATCGAGAAACATTACCAAAGTAATGCCACCATTTTGTGTCAGCGTTCGAAACTGGTGCATGTGCTGGTGAATATCTATAAGAATGCCAAAGAGGCAATGACTGAAGTGCCGGAGGGGGATAAGAAGATCACCATAAAAACATGGGATGAAAACGACGAGGTATATCTCTCCATTTCTGACAGTGGGCATGGGATCAGGCAAGAGCATCTTTCCAAGATTTTTAATCAGGGATTCACAACCAAGGAAAAAGGTCATGGGTTTGGCCTCCACAGCAGCGCCAACTATGTTAAGGAAATGGGCGGGAAGATCTCCGTTCAAAGTGATGGAGAAGGGAAGGGAGCTACGTTTGTGTTGAAGTTTGAGCGGGTCAGCGATTAAAGCTGATATAAAAAAAGCCTCATCCCAAAGGAAGAGGCTTTCTTGAAAAATAGATTTTGGGGAACTGCTTTATGCGTTCTCCAATAAGTTCTTAAGCGTCACACCGATCTCGGCAGGACTGTCGACCACAGTGATACCGGAATTAGCCAGAGATTTCTTTTTCTCCTGAGCTGTTCCTTTTCCGCCTGAGATGATGGCACCGGCATGGCCCATTCGTCGGCCCGGAGGCGCTGTTGAACCAGCGATAAATGCCACAACGGGCTTATCACAATGCTCTTTGATCCATTCGCCGGCTTCTTCTTCAGCTGTTCCGCCGATCTCACCGATCAGTACAATAGCTTCGGTATCCGGATCATCATTCAATAACTTTACAGCATCAAGGTGAGTAGTTCCAATAACCGGGTCTCCACCAATACCGATTGCTGTACTTTGTCCCAATCCCGCTTTGGTAAGCTGATCAACAGCTTCGTATGTGAGCGTTCCGGAACGGGAGATCAATCCCACTTTTCCGGGAGTGAAAATGTTTCCGGGCATGATGCCGATTTTTGCTTCACCGGGCGTGATGACACCGGGGCAGTTAGGACCAATGAGAGTTGCGCCGTGACTTTTCACGATCTGTTTTGCGGTGATCATATCCTTAACAGGAATTCCTTCAGTAATACAGATGATCACTTCAATTCCGGCGAAAGCGGCTTCTGTGATGGCATCTCCGGCAAAAGCAGGGGGCACAAATATAATGGATGTGTTAGCCTGTACTTCTTTAACAGCTTCGGCTACGGTGTTAAAAACGGGGCGGTCTAAATGGGTTTGACCTCCTTTTCCGGGAGTAACTCCTCCAACAACATTGGTTCCATATTCAATCATTTGTTCGGCATGGAAGCTTCCTTCGCTTCCAGTAAAACCCTGAACAATAAGGCGGGTGTCATTTCCAACTAATACGCTCATCAATCAATTTATTTGAGGTTCAAATTTGGGGTTGGGAATATAGCACCTATGACAGCTAATTGAAAAGCTTATTTGTAAAGGAAAGTTAGGATTTGCGGGATGACTTATCTGCAGGGGAGAGTTTGACCGGAATTGAATAATTCAGAATTGAAACAATCTTTCGTTCAATCCTGTTAACAAAATAAATAAAGAACAATTAAACAGATAGAATTATGGATTTGAAGAATAAATCAAAGAAGGAATTACAGCAGAAGGTCAATGAGCTCGAGAACCTGATCGCCAAAAAGGGAGTGGGGTCATCCTACTTATCCAAAGCTGAACGTATACAACGCGACGTGAACCTGGCGTTAATATTAGGCGGTGCTGCTACATTGGTTGGCGCTGCAGCCTGGACGTTACTGAAGTCGCGTGGCGAATAAACTTTCCCGCTAATACATACACACACTATTCTATGATACCCGAATGTGAACAACACATTCGGGTTTTTTATAAACTTTTAAATATTACGGCTTCCAGTGCCGGTATCACTTTGTTGTTTTTTAAGCTTCTCACGTTATATTCTATGCGTTGATTTCAACATCGATCCATCTTAACAAAAAACCAACTTATGAGACGTATATCGTATTTAATACCGCTACTATTTTTATCGCTACTGTGGCAACCTGCCGCAGCTCAAACAACGGCAGACGGGGAAGCAGAGTCCATGCAGGGATTTGCCCGAGCTGTTGATATTTCTGAAGGCACCGTTTTTATTGGTGAGCCTGCCAATTACCATCAACCCGGAATTGTGTATGTGTTCACGAAAAATGGAAATGAATGGGCCGAACAATTTCAACTTCAGGCATCTGATGGAGAAATTGGTAATAATTTTGGATCCGTGATCTCTGCCCAGGGAGGTCAGCTTTTGGTTGGTGCTCCTGGCGCGAATGGTGAGAACGGAGCTGTGTACTTTTTTGAAGCATCCGGCGGCGAATGGTCAGAATCAGCTATTCTTTCGATTGAAGCTGAGGAAACCGATTTTGGCGCCAGTGTTCTTCTGAATGAAGATCATGCTTTTGTTGGCGCACCCGAGCATGCTGAGGGCCTCGGTGCTGTGGTTGTTTTTCGAAACGAAAATGGCAGCTGGAATGAAACTTCAACTATTGTAAATCCGGATACTTCCGGTTCAGGCTTCGGTTCCAGCCTGGCATTGGATGGAAATACTCTTGTTGTAGGTGCACCTGCAAGACAGGCTGGAAGCGCCTATGTGTTCGAAAATTCAGATTCTGAATGGGCTCATACCGCAACGCTGGACAGTCGTCAGGTTGACGAAAGAAGTTTATATGGATCTGCTGTTGAAGTAAATGGCGACCGGATCTTTGTAAGTGCTCCTCGTAACGCTGCGGCCTCTGGTGCAGTCATTGTGTATTCCAAAGATGCTGACTCCGGCGAGTGGATGGAAAGCAGCCGGCTTGTAGCCTTTGACAGCCAGATGCGTTACCTGTTTGGTAGTGCAATTGCTTTTTCAGGTGATCAGGTTTGGATCGGAGCTCCCAATGCTGAGGGCGGCAACGGTGCTATCTACCAGTTTAGCAGTGAGAGTGGCAACTGGACCGGATCAACTAAAATGATCTCAGAAAACAGCAACGGTGATAATTTCGCCGGAACCATGGCTGTTGACAATAACATTGCCGTAGTTGGCCTGACCGGAGCTGATTTTGGAGCTGGTTCAGCTGCTATCATGGAAATGGACGAAGCAGGAATGTGGACCACTCAGGAAATCCTGATGGGGGAAGGAGACAATGTGCTCGAGCCTATTACTGGTGGTAAAGTAAACTGCACGGATGGGAAAGCGGATGTATATCTATGTGATAATGTAGATCTGGTTTCATTCCTGCCCATACGTGAAATTGGCGGAACGCGTGGTGTTCGCCTCAATGATATGTGGGGCTGGACCGATGAAGAAACCGGTAAGAACTACGCGATCGTAGGGCGAAACAATGGAACTTCTTTTGTGGATGTAACCGATCCCCTGAATCCGGTTTATATTGGCGACCTGCCGTTGACCGAATCGGCTCAACCTAATGCATGGAGAGATATGAAAGTGTATAAAAACCATGTTTATGTGGTAGCTGATGGTGCTCGCGAGCACGGTATGCAAGTTCTGGACCTTACAGAGCTTCGTGATTTTGATGGTGAGCCGATCGAGTTCGAGGAAACTACAATTTACCGGAATGTGAATAGTGTGCATAACATTGTGATCAACGAAGATACCGGCTTTGCTTATGCCGTTGGAAGCAGCGGTGGAGGTGAAACCTGTGGTGGAGGTCTGCATATGATCAACATTCAGGACCCTGCAAACCCTACGTTTGCCGGCTGTTTTGCTGATCCTTCTACAGGCCGCAGTGGTACCGGATATTCTCACGATGCCCAGTGTGTGATCTACGACGGCCCCGATGAAGAACATCAGGGAAGTGAGATCTGCTTTGGCGCTAATGAGACAGCTATCAGTATTGCGGATGTAAGTGACAAAGAGAATCCTGTAGCACTTTCAACGGCTTCCTATCCCGATCATGCTTATGTACATCAGGGATGGCTGACGGAAGACCACCGGTACTTCTACCAGAACGATGAGCTGGATGAACTGACCGGAAATGTAGATCAAACCCGGACTATTATCTGGGATGTAAGTGATCTGGATGACCCTCAGTTTGTGGATGAGTACTTCCTCGACAATCCGGCTTCCGACCACAACCTTTATATTGAAGGAAACACGATGTATCAGTCGAATTATGTGAGTGGTTTGCAGATCATTGACATCTCAGATCCCGAAGAACCAAAACATGTGGGTTTCTTTGATACGCATCCTTTTGTAGAAGATGCTGCCGGCTTCTCCGGTACCTGGAGTAACTTCCCATATTTCGACGATGTGGTGCTGATGACAAGTTCCAACGAAGGACTTTTCATCCTTGATACCAATCGCGAAGAGTAAACCGGGACCATACTAAATTTGGCAACTTTGGGTTATTCCATACGGAACTAATCTGAAGTTGCCTTTTTTTATACAGTAAATTGCTGATTTCCATTTTAATATCCATTAATTAAAGGATGAGATCATGAAAAATCGATGCTCAACTATATTTAAGATCACTCTTCTAACGCTTTTTTCGATCTTTTTTACAGAGAATGGTTTTACCCAAGCTGAAGAAGATCCTCAATACATCTATGTTTGTAATCAGGGTTCTGCTAGTGTGACGGTTCTGAACGCCGCAACCAACGAAATTTTTGAAACTGTAGACTTACAGGAGCTGGGCTTCTCAGCTAATGCCAAACCTCATCACACCATAGCCGATGCGGATGGTTCCCATTGGTATGTCACCCTGATTGGGGAAAATCGTGTGCTCAAATTCAACCGAAATAATGAATTGGTTGATGAAGCTACACTCAAAGTTCCGGGGTTGATGACGATGCATCCCAGTAGTGAAAGGTTATATGTGGGCCGATCTATGAGTGCTGTAAATCCACCGCAAAGTTTTGGAGTTATAGATCGAGCAAACATGGAGCTTTTGGATGAAGTGGGGCTGTTTTTTACCCGGCCGCATGCTATTTCAACCTCACCGGATGGAAGGTGGATATTTGTTGGAAGTTTGTCTGAAAATCAAATTCTGACTATGAATATGGAAACCGAGGAATCGAACCTTACTAACATTCCGGGCAGTACCCACACGTTTGTGAATTTTGCAATTTCACCCGATGGAGAAAACATGGTGGCTACCGGACAGGTTTCTGGTAAGCTGCTGTTTTTTGATATCACAGATCCGCTTTCACCCCAAATGACCGGCAGTATTTCGGTGGGAGCTCAACCCTGGCATCCTGTTTTTTCACCGGATGGAAAGAAGGTCTACTTTGCGAATAAACAAGATCACACTGTTACTGTGATAGATATGGAGTCGCGCAGTGTTGAAGCCGTGATTGAAGGAGAGGGACTTGCTCAGCCACACGGAGCGGCCCTTTCGAATGATGGTAAATTCCTGTACGTCACAAGTAATAATCTGGACGGCATGTACAATCCCAGGGGAGCTGAAGAAACACAAGGGCTGCCGGGAACAGTTACCATCATAAATACGGAAACCCATACTATCGAGAAGGTGATAGAAGTAGGAAAGTATGCTTCCGGAATTGGAACAAACGCACGCTAAGAACAACTTTGAAGATCTGATATAATGCGAATTTTTACGCTCATACTTACTTCATTACTCCTTTTTTCCGGTTGCAGTCTTTTTAGAACTGCTGGCAATGAAATGGATCCATCATCCCAAAATTATCAGCAACAGGTGAACCCATTTCCGGTTTATGATGAAGCCGGTTCCCTGGTCGTATTTCCATTTCTTGGGGGCTTTAATGCACCCCGTCCTCAGTTTGTAGATATTGACGGTGATGGTGATCCTGACCTGTTTGTACAGGAAAATACAGATGAGCTAAAGTTCTTTGAGTACACCGGCGAAGAGGCTGATTTTCCACTGGATTGGAGGACCAATAAATTTCAGGATCTGGATATTGGCGAGTGGTTTCGTTTTGCAGATATGGATCAGGATGGAGATATGGACCTGATCACCGAGCAGCCCTACAGCTATATTCGGTATTACAGGAATGAAGGCAATTCCAAGGATCCGGAGTTCGTGCTGGCGGCCGATTCTCTCCGCGATGTAAATGGAGAGCCCATATTTTCGGACCGGCAGAACATCCCCAACGTCACAGATATTGACGATAATGGCAACCTGGATCTGTTCATTGGTCGGCTGGAAGGAACCCTGACCCGCTATGAATCAACAGGGCTGGACGAAGATGATATCCCGCAGTTTGAGTTGGTTACCGAGCGATTTGAGAATATCGAGATCGTAAAACAATTTGGGACGTTGCACGGAGCCAATACCATGGCTTTCATGGATATAGATCAGGATGGCGATCAGGATATTTTTTGGGGTGATTTTTTTGAACCCAGTGTTTTATTGCTTGAAAATGAAGGCGATCCCACTGATCCCAACTTCCAGAGTGAACCACGCCCATTTCCCGCAAACGATCCCGTTCAAACCAGTGGCTACAACGCTCCGACACTAACCGATTGGGGCAATGACGGCGATGTAGACCTCTTTCTCGGTGTGTTGGGTGGAGCCTACAATGCCAACCAGACATTGGGCGAGAATTTCTACTTCTATGAACAACAGTCCAATGGCGATTTCGAGTTACAAACCAGGCAATTTCTAAGCACGCTGGATGTAGGAAATGAAAGCATTCTCTCTACAGGAGATATGGACGGAGATGGCGACCTGGATCTGTTGCTGGCCAATAAGATCGACCCTAATAACCGAAATACCTCGATCGTTTATATTTACGAAAACCGCGGAAGTCAAAATGCCCCGGAATTTCATCAAACCGGCAGGCTTGAGTTGCCTGAATCCTATCATTATGCACCTGAACTGAGTGATCTCAACGGTGATGGTTTGGACGACCTGCTGCTTGGTCGCTGGCGGGGTGGGGTGGCCTATTATCAAAATACCGGTAATGGATTTGAACTTATTGAGGAAACCCTTTTGGAATTACCCAGGGGGAGTAATGCCGTTCCCAAACTAGCAGATTTGGATACTGACGGTGACCTTGATCTGCTGCTGGGAAGTTCAGGTGGAAGTGTGGTGTACTTCGAAAATACAGGAACTTCGACTGAGCCAAATTTTGAATTGGTAGAAAATGCTTTTGAGGGAGTGGAAGTAGGACACAGGAGCGCGCCCTCTTTTTATGACGTGGATGCGGATGGAGATCTGGATCTGTTTATGGGTTCCAAAGTGGATGGGATCATCTTTTTCAGGAACACAGGTACGCCTGAAAATCCCGTATTCGAAAAGGATGAATTGCCGATATCAGTCAGGGTTACCCAATTCAGTACTCCACATTTTACTGATCTGGATGGAAATGGCATTCCGGAATTTCTTTCAGGAAACAAGGAAGGTGGAATATTCTATTTCAGCCGGAAATAAAGAGAGATTTTACTTTTAAATGAACCGGAACAAAACACATTAATCTTTTGAAATATTAAAGTGCAACTTCGGGCTATATTTTCCATCTAAATATTCAGATGAATAAAAGGTAGCGTCGATGGCACCAAGGGGCCGAATAAGTAGTCCTTTTGAGGTTCCCTCTATCAGGCGTTGCATCACAGGCCTCGACAGGGTGATGAAGGTTTTGCCTCCTTGTTCTTCGGTAACTTCGGCATCAAAGATCATTTGAGGGTTAAAAACGGCAGATAGCTTTTTACCTTGTGTGATAGTGTTGAAAGTCACCTCTGTCTGATTCCAATCCTCATCGCCGCCTAAAATTTCAATGACCCGTACTTTGTTAAATTCCATCCCAAGATCTTCCCCATATACTTCGGAGTAGTTCCCACCTCTAACAACTGATTGGGTGGTTAGTTCAAGTATTCCTGCACCTTGAACTTTTTGATCCTCAAGTTCGCTCAATGCCCACCGCAAAATGCCCCATTGGTCGGATTGAACCGCAAGTACGTTTGCATATCCATCCTCTTGTTTGATGTGCATGTCATTAAAGTTCACATCCGGGAAATTGGTATGTATGATCGCATCATGGTCCACTTCAAGGTGATGTGAGAATGTCTCAGGTTTAGGAACGGTTGGATGATAAGGAAGTGGTTCCCCTTTGTCGGGACCGACCTGCTTCACGTTAACAATGTCGGCACGATAATAGGCAACATCCACATGATATTGCTCCGGACCCCAGTCTGTAACACCAAGTTGCACGAATAAAGAATCACCCGGAATGACATCCAGGTCTTGGGTCGTCATGCTGATGATGTGCCAATCTGTGGTATCGGCAATGTCATATTCCATCAGGTGTTTATGAAAATCGGTAGTTCGTTGGGTGTTGATCATAAAATTGATGCGCCGAGGAGCATCACTTACCCGTACTTTCGCCTCGATCCGTAACTCGTGATCTTTGTCTTTCAGTTTTGAAAGATCCAGGGCAGGGGCCACGTTTCGTTTGATGATAGCCCACCATACATTGTGTTGGTCATTGGAAGCATCCACAGAAATACGGGCAAAGTCATCTTTGGGGGTGAAATTCATGGAGGTATTGCCATCTCCGGTAAAAAAAGACCACTCATTGACATTGTCATCGGTAAATTCATCAACGAACTGGGCCTGGCAAAAAACCGGTGCCACCAAAAATACTATCAGTAAGTACAGACTTGATGTTGAGATCTTGTTATTCATGATCAATTATCCGCTACAATTTTAGCGGCCCAGTCGGGGGATGATCTTTCTCCCTCTCCGGGAAAATGGGGTAATACAAGAGTGCCTTCCGCATCAGATGTCAGACTCAATTTCTCTTTCCAATCACCGGTTATCGGATCATACCATTGAAAAATATATTCAGTGTCCGGGTTAAAATTATGAAGTGAGGGAAGGACAGACTCGTTTTCGAAATAGAGAAAAGCGAGATCGGCTTCAGGGGTTCGCATCATATACGACCAGCCATCCAATCCATCTTTGGGAGCGTCAGGCGCTGTATGGGGGTGAACATCTGTACGGGCTAATTCCAGCTGCTGATAATCATCTCCCTCCGATAACATAAAAGCTTCAAGATGCCGCATATAGTTAGCTGATTCATATTTAAAAGCATCCCAGATATGAGGTCGTGCGCCCTCGGGTTCGCCTGTTGTGGTAATGTCGTAAGCTGCGGTTCCATGGACATGACCGGATAGTCCACCGGATAGAACAGAGCCATACATCTGTGCACGGGCAAAATAGTTGTCGCGATCTGAATTGGCTGGTGGACGTTCCCCTCCCGGCATATTGATCTCGTGATCCCAACCGGTGTAATACGGCTCAAAATTGATCACCGGATATTGAGGCTCCAACCTAAAAATGGTCTCCAGGGAATCAGCGACGCGATGGTCACGTGGTTTGTTGCCTACGCTATGCATATTCAGCCAGGGCACTTCATCGGCATGACCAAATTGCTCGTAAGTAGAATTGTTGATCAGTACCGTGACCGGCTGTCCAAAAGGCATGGGACCATATTTTTCCAGATGATAGGTAAGGGCTTCATTGAATTCATCGGCCGTTAGGCTGAAATCCTCAGGAATCCAGTCGAGGTGGATGGTGCTAAAAATAAAATTGTAGGCTCCATATCGTGCAACCAGGTATTGAACATATCGGGCAAATGTTTCATTGAAATCAAAGTAGGCATCCCAGGAGGGTCCTACATCTCTCCGTACCGTTTCAAGTAAAGGCACAAGTCCCTGCTCAGACAAGTATTCCATTTTGTTATCCAGGCTCTGGAAATACTCCGGATTGATCCGGTTAAAATTTGATACATCCTCGTGCTCTTTCGACATTTCAAACGGCAGATGGCCATATTCATCCCGCATGTTTTTAGCTGTGAGCGTGCCCCAGTAACTGTCACCGCCGGAGGCATCTACACCAGGACCGTCAGCCACATCGTAGCCGAATTTCTCCCACGCATTTCTCAGGTAAATACCGTTGGAGTCGGCGTAAGTGCTGGGGTTTACATCCGAGTCCCAGTTGGGAAAGGCAGCTATCATACTCACCGAGTTGAAACCCTGATTTTTACGATAAACAACCGCATCCTCGAATCCCATGCCCGGGCCGGGTTCATATGTTTCGGAGGTCTCAGCATTACGGAAAGGAAGTCTCCAGGTCGCTCCGGCCAGCCAGGTATCGCCCACCATAAAATAAGGGGTTCCGTCAGCGTATTGCAGGGCGTGTCCGTTGGGTGTGGCTCTGATAAATCCACGCCGCACCGGGTTTTCCTTTATTTCAGCTTCGGTCCATTTTTCAGCGGTGAACACTCCGGATTTATTGTTGAGGCCTTCATCAGCTGGTTGGTTTGAACCACTTTCCCAGCGCCATTCCCCGGGTTTTGTGGCCACAATACGTACTTTAAAAGTATTCCCGCCATCCCAAAAACCATACACCCGTTTCTTAAAATCCGGTCCTTCGAGTTCTACCCAACAGGTGACTTCGGTATAAGGATTCTCATAATCCTCCGAAGCTTGTAAAGTGATCTCCTGCATCTCCCAGGGGTGTATTTGGGAAGAGTTTTGAGCCTGTATCGGAAGTCCCAATACAAAGAATAGCAGTCCGGTTATTACCAGGGTTTTAGGATAGAAGTGTGTAAAAAAGGTCATAGTAGTTCAAGAAATAGTGGATCTGAATTTATGTTCTGTTAAAGTGAGGAAAAGAAGTAATTTCTACAAATCCAGAGTTTCGTTTTTTACAAATGAAATTTTATTAGATGATGATCTCTTCCTTTCATAAAACATTCACATCATGCCCGTATCTATTTGGCGGTCGCAAATAAGGGCCATACCAAATATTTAATGGATATTTTTATGAAAAATCGTTGGCTTATTGCGGCTTCGGCTGTGGGTATTCACATCTCAATTGGTTCGGTATATGCCTACAGTGCCTGGAAAATGCCATTGGAGAATACTTTTGGCTGGTCATCTACCGATACTTCCATTGCTTTTAGTATTGCCATTTTTGTATTGGGATTATCAGCCGCATTCCTGGGAAGATTTATTGAGCGACACGGTCCTTCCAAAGGAGGATTACTGTCGGCTGCCTTTTTCACGGTCGGTCTGTTCGGTTCAGCCCTGGCCATTTATTTGGAAAGTCTGTGGTTGTTCTATCTGTTCTTTGGAGTGATAAGCGGAATTGGGCTGGGACTTGGATATATATCTCCCGTTTCTACCTTGGTTAAATGGTTTCCGGATAGAAGAGGACTGGCAACTGGTTTAGCCATCATGGGATTTGGATTTGGGGGATTGGTGTGTGCCCATTTGATCGATGTCTTCAATCCTGCCAAAGCCGAACTGGTACTCCCTAAAGAAATTGCCGTAAATGAATATGTGGACCTAAGGCACACCAATCCCGAACAAGCAGACGCAATGTTAGCGGGCGTTCCTGACTTCTACGATTTCAAAGAAAACGAAGCGGAACTTCTGGAACTACAAAGAGCAGGCGAGGAAGAAAGCGAAGCCTATTTGCAACTGGAAGAAGTCATTTCACCCTTCCGGACCGTTGTTTTATATGACAAATCGTCCATCGTGACCGCATTTCTGGCTCTTGGTATTATTTATCTGGTGGTAATGCTTCCGAGCGCTTTATACATAGCTCCGCCACCGCCTGATTACGGAGAGCAATTTTTTAAGGAGGGGAGCACATCTGAAAAACAAAAGATGATCAATGTACCGGATGTAACCGCCTTTGAAGCTTTGAAAACACCGGGCTTCTATGGACTCTGGATCATGTTATTCATCAATGTTGCGTGCGGTATTGCCGTGATTGCAACGGCCAAGAAAATGGGGTACGAGATGGTCCGTCTTTCGGTAGGGATGTCGAGCCTGCTGGTGATGGGTATTTCACTGTTCAACGGTTTCGGTCGGATTCTCTGGGCTTCTTTTTCGGATTATATCGGTCGCGCTAACACTTATGTGGCCTTTTTTGTGATACAGATCATAGCCTTTCCTTTACTGGCCAATCTTACCACACAACCCATTCTGTTTATGATCGTCACATTTGTGATCCTGACTTGCTACGGAGGTGGTTTCGCCAGTATTCCCGCTTACATCAGCGATCTGTTTGGGTTGAAAGAAATGCCCACTATTCACGGGTTTATTCTAACGGCCTGGTCGCTGGCGGGAATCGTGGGCCCACTCCTGAATGCCTACGTCTATGAGCAGACCAAGAGTTACCAACAGAGCCTATATATATTTGGCGGAGCTTTTGTCCTTGCACTGATGGTATCACTGCTCATGAAGATCGAGATAAAGCGGGTTCGTGAAAAAGCAGTGGCGTGAAGTTAGCTCTTGGTTGTTACCTCTCCGCTCTGGAAAAGTCTCAGAATAAAAGTTTAATGATTGCTATAGGGTGATTTTTAAGTTCCATTTATTTCAGAAAAGGAGAGAGTAAAAGGGCACGAAATTTTGTAAGCGCTTTTTTAGTGAATAGGCTTGAATTACTGCTTGGCCTTATAAAATAATCCGCAATATTACCTCAATGTTAACTTATTTGCTCTAAAGCTGATATCACCAAAAATTTATAAGTCCTTCACACTTCGGTATTACGTTTGAGATAACAGAAATCGAAGGATTTCATAAGGCAACAGGCGTTCTTCGGTTCGATTAATTTATGCCGAGCTATCGGTAATCCATACATCATAAATGCCGTTATAAAAACCAACTATTATGAAAACGATCGACCAAAATCCCACCTTACCATTTTTGTCAGACGAAACCCCATTCTATTACCGCGCTTTTATTCCCGGGATATGGAATACAGAAATTGAAGTAAGGGATTTCATCCAAAAAAACTATACCCCGTATGATGGGGATTCATCCTTTCTGAATGGCCCAACAGATACTACAAAATTGTTGTGGCAGCAGGTACTGAATTTGATGATCAAAGAACAAAAAGAGGGCGTGTTGGATGCCGATAATGAGCTGGTATCGTCCATCGTTTCGCACGGTCCGGGCTATATAGATGAAGAATTAGAACGAGTAGTAGGTTTACAGACCGATGCTCCGCTCAAACGATCTATGATGCCTTTTGGGGGCATCCGCATGGCAAGGAAAGCATTAGAAAGTCACGGATTCGATTTCTCTGAAAAAACACAGGAAGCCTTTGATGCCATCCGTAAAACTCATAACGATGGCGTTTTTGATGCATATACGGCCGAAATACGAAATTGCCGTTCTTCCGGAATTATTACCGGTCTGCCTGATGCCTATGCCCGTGGCCGTATTATTGGGGATTACCGCCGGGTAGCCCTTTACGGACTTGATCGATTACTTGAAGACAAAATAGAGCAGCTTGATTCTCTTGAGATCCATAACCTGGATGAAGAAACCATTCGTCTGCGTGAGGAATTGAATGAGCAAATTCGGTCACTGGAAGAGTTGAAGCAAATGGCCACCAGTTATGGCTTCGATATTTCTGAACCCGCCAAGAATGCCACCGAAGCCGTTCAGTGGCTGTATTTTGGATACCTGGCCGCGGTGAAAGAGCAAAACGGTGCAGCTATGTCCTTCGGTCGCGTTTCCACCTTCCTGGATATTTACATTGAGCGCGATCTGGAAGAGGGCACTCTTTCTGAAGCCGAAGCTCAGGAACTGATCGATCACCTGGTGATGAAATTACGGATGGTTCGCTTTATGCGTCCGCCTGAGTATGATGAATTATTCTCCGGCGATCCTACCTGGGTTACCGAAGTGATTGGTGGTATGGGTTTGGATGGCCGGTCTATGGTTTCCAAAACTTCATTCCGATTCCTCCAAACCTTGCACAATTTAGGTCCAGCGCCCGAGCCAAATTTAACCGTGCTGTGGTCAGAAAATCTTCCGGACGGATTCAAGCAGTTCTGCGTGGATACCTCCATAGAAACTTCATCCTTACAGTACGAAAATGATGATCTGATGCGTGGCTACTGGGGTGATGATTATGGAATCGCCTGCTGTGTTTCGGCGATGAAGATCGGGAAGCAGATGCAGTTCTTTGGTGCACGGGCGAACCTTGCCAAAACCTTACTATACGCCATCAACGGCGGTAAAGATGAGATTTCCGGTGAGCAAATAGGCCCGGAATTTGCACCTATCACCGGCGACAAGCTCACCTACGAAGAACTGATGCCTAAGTTTGACGGCATGATGGAGTGGCTGGCAGCTACCTATATGAATGCGTTGAACGTGATCCACTTTATGCACGATAAATACTACTACGAAAGACTCGAAATGGCGTTGCACGACCGAGATGTATTCCGCACCATGGCGTGTGGAATTGCAGGACTTTCGGTTGTAGCGGATTCCCTGAGTGCCTGTAAATTTGCTGACGTTCGGATCATTCGGGATGAACGCGGATTAGCCACCGATTTCGAAACAACCGGAGACTTCCCGGTGTTCGGCAACGATGACGACCGTGTAGATACCATTGCCCGCGATCTGGTTAAAACCTTTATGAGCAAGCTCAAAAAGCAGCCTTCATATCGAAACTCAGTACCAACACAATCCCTTCTTACTATCACTTCAAACGTAGTGTACGGCAACAAAACCGGTAACACTCCGGATGGCCGTAAGAAAGGCGAACCATTTGGTCCGGGAGCAAACCCGATGCATGGTAGAGACAAGAATGGAGCTGTAGCAAGTATGCGATCTGTGGCTAAACTGCCCTACGAATATGCTCAGGATGGAATCTCCTACACCTTCTCCATCGTTCCCGGTGCGCTGGGACGAACCGAAGAAGATCGCGTAGAAAACATGGTGAACCTGTTGGATGGTTATTTTAACGAAGGCGGACATCACATCAACGTTAATGTATTCAACAAGGAAACGCTGGTAGATGCCATGGAACATCCAGAAAAATATCCGCAACTCACGATTCGGGTATCAGGATATGCGGTCAATTTCAATAAGTTGACCAAAGAACAGCAGATGGATGTAATTACGCGGACCTTCCACGAAAGCAACTGATAATTGCAGAGAAGATATAAAATCAATCACTAGAGAAGTAGCTTGAGGGGAGTACTTGCAATTTAATAGCAGTGCTCCCTTTTTTAAAAGAGGATAAGAAGATGGAGAATGTAACCGGATATCTGCATTCAGTAGAAACCGCGGGAACTTTAGATGGTCCCGGAGTCCGCCGAGTATTATTCTTAAATGGATGCCCGCTTAAATGTGTGTATTGCCACAATCCAGATACACGTCGTTATAAAGGGGGATTACAAACGGATGCGTATACCGAACTTCGTGGAATTGCCAAACAGAAAGATATGCTTATTTCCATGAAAGGAGGCGTCACGCTTTCTGGGGGTGAACCGCTTTGGCAACCTGAGTTTGTGAAGACCATTTTTGAAGGTTCCAAAATGATGGGGTTACACACCGCATTGGATACCTCAGGATTCTTGGGCAAGAAAGCCGATGACGAATTACTATCCCTTACCGACCTGGTGCTACTCGATATCAAACACTTTGATCCCGAAGGCTATAAGAGAGTAACCGGCGTTGATCTGCAGCCGACCCTTGATTTTGCAGAACGCTTGGCTGAAATGAAGATCCCTGTATGGTTGCGCTTTGTGCTTGTCCCCGGCTATACCGACAATATGGAGGCCATCAGCAAGATGGCTGATTTTGCCCGCCGGCTGGGAAATGTGGAACGGGTTGAAGTCCTTCCTTTCCACAAAATGGGAGAATACAAATGGGAAGCCCTGGAAATGGATTACGAGCTGTTTGACATCCAGGAACCTACCCCAGAATTGGTCGCCATGACCAAAAATAAGTTCGAAGACCAAGGTATGCTGGTGTATTAACATCACTAGAGTCGTTCAAAAAATATTAGCTGGTTTTACTTCTCTCAGTGCAACGATCTGAAGTCTTCATTTTTCTCTCAAACCTTGGCAAATACTCTGCCAATATTCTGTTTGAATAATTGCGCTGAATAATGAACGAAAGTTCAGCATATAAAAATATTCAGGTTGATTGGAACTTAGCCAGCCAAAAGTTTTCTTACAGAGTCCATTATATTTTACCTCAGCAAGAAATCGTAGAATATGACAAAGAAGAAAGCATTCGTATTATCTGTGGGTTTTGTTGTCCTCTGGAATTCAGGGTTCATCGGCGCGGAATATGGGCTTCCCTACACCGGACCATTCACCTTTGTTTTTTGGAGATATCTGGCGTTGTCATTTCTCCTTGCAGGATATTTGCTAATAAGAAAACGTCCCCTCTGGATAAGCTGGAAAGTGGCAGCTCCAAACATGATGATCGGAGTATTAGCTCATGGTGTATGGCTTACTTGCGTATTATTTGCTCTTGATAATGAGGTTCCGGCTGGTATTGTGGCCTTGGTTGTAGCACTTCAGCCTTTGGCAACAGGAGCACTTTCGGGTTACGTAACGGGTGAACGCACCAATATCTATCAATGGGCAGGATTAGTACTTGGATTTACAGGAGTTTTTTTAACCCTGGTTTTTCGAATTGACTTTAGCAGCTACCAATCTGTTTTTGGTTACCTCATTCCACTGGTATCAGTAGTTGGCATTACTGTGGCAAGCTTGATTCAGCGGCGAATGGAAATATATCGAGTAACTGAAAAATTACCGCTCGACTACACGCTCTTTTATCAAAGTGTAGCGACTACAGCTGCACTTGCGTTACCGGCCATCTTTTTTGAGCAACTGACAACTGAGTGGGAGCCTGTATTTATCTACACACTGACCTGGCTTATTCTTGCCGTATCGTTCGGAGCATATGCGTTGATGTGGCTACTGATTGAAAGAATGGAGACTACGCAAGTAGCCAGTTTATTTTATCTTGGTCCGCCTGTAACCATGCTTATGGCCTGGATGGCTTTTGGTGATACATTGCTTCTAACAGATCTTACAGGACTTTTCATCGTATTTATAGGTGTGCTTTTGACTCAGGCTAAGAATCGGAAATTGTAAGTGGGAAGAAATTATTCAGAAATGAAGAGAGATCCACTAACGTAGTTTCATACTCAAAATTCATTCCTGATATCAGGGAAGGATTTATTCAATTTAGAACAGACAGTCCGAACTGAATGTCTTATTCTGCTTTGTTGTCCAGCAGTTTGAGTAGAAGCGTCATAGAACTTTTGATGGAATAATATTCTCTGGAAGCCAAAAGAAGAGCTGCCATAAAGCCTGCAATGCAACCCAATCCTAAAACCAGATTAAATATAGTAGGCTCATTGCCATAATTGATGAGATTGGTGGTTCCATACCATAATGCAAAAAATACCATCCCGCCAACAGACCAAAATGATCGTTTTGCCTTTTTGATCTGCTCTTCCGCAAATTCCCGATACTTTTTCTCCTTGAGCAGCTGCTTGTCTTTATATAAAAAGAACTGGGAGGTATTCTGAAATTGGTCATCAAAAAAGTCTTCGATAAGTTCTTTGGAAACCATAGGATATATAATTGGATTGCTTTTTCCTGAATTTAAAAAATAGAGATCAAATTTCAATCAGAAAATAAGTTCTAAGAAAGGCTGTATCTGATAATCAAATAATATTATGGAATCATCCCAAAAGTAGAGGTGATTGATTCAACCTAAGGTTTCCAATGGGGTGTTGAGAATGAGATCTGAAGAAACCTGAATAAAAAAAACTGGCCCAGGCAGGTGCCCGGACCAGAACAAGGAAAAATCAGTACAGAAATATCAATTTATCAGGCGATCAAAGAGAAACACCGCGTTTCCAGGGGATGAAGTCGTCTTGGTTGAGCTGCTGAGCTTTGGTTTTCACTTTGCCACTGGCAAGATCGATGATGTAGTCCAAAATGTCTTCGCCCATTTCCTCGATGGTTTTCTCGCCTTCAATAACGGGACCGGTATTGATATCGATGATATCCGGCATGCGTTCGGCAAGTTTGCTGTTTGAGGAAACTTTCCCAACAGGAGCTACCGGGTTTCCGGTTGGGGTTCCAAGACCGGTAGTAAACAGGATGATGTTGGCGCCCGAGCCGGCCATTGCCGTTGTGCTTTCCACATCATTTCCGGGTGTACAAAGCAGATTTAAGCCCGGCTCACGCACTTGCTCAGTGTAGTCAAGAACAGCGTTGATAGGGGAAGTTCCACCTTTTTTAGCCGCCCCGGCCGATTTCATGGCATCGGTGATCAAGCCATCCTTAATGTTTCCGGGAGATGGATTCATGTCAAAACCGGAACCTGAATCTTCGGCTGCCTGAGAATAGCGCTCCATCAGGCTTACAAATTTTTCAGCGATCTCTTTGCTGGAAGAACGATGGATGAGCTCCTGTTCAACTCCACATAATTCGGGGAATTCAGAGAGGATCACAGAACCGCCAAGTGCAGTTATAAGATCTCCGGCATGTCCCACCGAAGGATTTGCAGATATTCCCGAAAATCCATCCGAGCCGCCACATTCCATACCTACCGTCAGTTTACTGAGGGGAGCAGGTTTACGTTCCTGTTTATTGGCTTCTGTCAACCCAAGAAAAGTATCCCGGATGGCAGAAGTGAGCATTTCGTATTCCGTTCCACTTTGCTGCTGCTCATAAATATATAGTGGCTTTTGAAGATCGGAGGTTAGATCGGCGATCTTCTCCTCTAAAATTTCGATCTGTGCATTTTGGCAACCCAGACTCAATACAGTTGCCCCCGCTACATTGGGGTGATAAATATATCCGGCCAACAAGGCGCAAAGGGCTTCAGAATCCTGCCGAATGCCTCCACATCCGCCCTCATGGGTTAAAAATTTGATGCCATCCACATTCTTGAATAAAGGATCGGGCTCACTCAACTCACTTCTGGCCGGTGGTTCTGTCATATTTCTGATCTCATCCGTCTTGCCGTCCTTGTAAAGACTTACCAGGTCTGCCACGTATTTTTCATATACATCACTGGTTGCATACCCCAGTTCCTTCATGAAGGCGTTTTTGATGGTATTTACGTTCCTGTTCTCACAAAAAACGAGCGGAACTACCAGCCAATAATTAGCGGTGCCTACTTGTCCGTCGGCTCGGTGGTAGCCCAGAAATTCTTTGTCTTTCCATCGGCTTACATCCGGGGCGGTCCAGTTTTGCTCTTTGGTCTCCAGCCTATAGGAAGACACATCGTGACGGGTGTTTTCAGTGGTAAGTACACCTCCGGCCTGGATGTCTTCTGTCACGGTTCCAACCACAGAACCATACATATATACTTTGTCGCCATCGTTAAGATCGTTCAGGGCGAGTTTGTGTTTAGCAGGCACATCCTTACTGATAATAATGTCTGAGCCATTGTGCTTGATAACATCTCCGGCTTTGAGATCGGTGAGTGCCACCAATAAATTGTCATCGGGGTGAATTTGTAACGTCTTGTTAGCCATGATGTAAGCTATCCGTGTAAAATTTAAATTCTAATACTCTTGTTATTGTACAACTTCGCTCAACGTGCTGTTCACACCTTTTTCATCCATAAGTTGTAGATAATCTGCAACCAAGTCTTTTAACCCGGAAATTTGCGTAAGGTCCTGATCCCAAAATTCAGATTTACTGAGTACTGTATCTGCAACCTTGTTATGATCTTCTTTCTCCCATGCTTTCTGGATGAAGTCAACCACATCGTCCGCATCGTTGATGGGGGTATCTTCACCTTCCCAGCTTCCCTTGTAAAAACGGATCAATGCCGCCAGTGCGAAAACGAGACGTTTGGGAAGTTCGTTCTTTTTGGAATGATACTGCAGGAGGGAGGGAAGCACCCGAACCTTATATTTTGAAACTGAATTTAACGCAATGTCACTGAGCTGGTGACGGATATAGGGATTTTCAAATCGCTCAAGGATATCTTTTGCAAAACTTTCCAGTTCCTCAACCGACATATCCAGATCCAGGGAAGGGATGATCTCCTCAAATAACTCTTTTTCGAGATATGGACCAACCTGTTCGTGATCCATAGCTTCTTTTACGGTTCGTGCCCCGGCAAGGTATCCCACAGGAACCATGCTGGTGTGCAGCCCATTCAGGATGCGAACTTTACGGGTGCGATAAATAGACAAGTCATCCACAAATTTGACATTCAATCCTGCTTTATCAAAAGGAAGTTTGTCTTGTATAGATTCCGGGCCTTCGATCACCCACAGGTGAAAAAACTCTCCGTTAACAACCAGCTGATCGTCGTAGCCAATTTCTTTGTGGATCTCTTTTAGATTTTCTCTGGGGAAGCCGGGTACAATACGGTCAACCAGCGTATTACAAAAAGTGATGTGCTTTTCGATCCACTCTTTGAATTCAGCATCGGTAGCCCAGAGATCGGCATATTGGAGGACATATTTTTTCAGGTTATCACCATTCTTATCAATGAGTTCACAGGGAATGATAACCGGCGCCTTATCGGGGGCTCCGTCAAAATGTTTGAACCGGTGGTGCAGTAAAGCCGTCAGTTTTGCGGGAAAGCTGTCGGGGATGGTGTTGTAATCGGTGTCATTTTCATCAAAAGCGATACCGGCTTCCGTGGTGTTAGATACAATGAATTCTATATCCGGATTTTCGCCAAGCTGCAAAAATTCTTGATAATCCTCGTATGGATTGAGACCGCCTTCTACGCTTTTTACCAATTCTATATTTGAGTAAGGCTCTCCATCTTTCACGCCCTGCAGCTGCACATGGTATAATCCATCCTGCTTATTGAGAAGGTCAACCATTCCCCTGGAGATAGGCTGAATCACTTTTACAGATCCGTTAAAATCTGTCTGTTCATTCACCTTGTCGATCATCCAGTCTACAAACCCCCTGAGAAAATTTCCTTCACCGAACTGAAGTACTTTTGTTTTGTGATTGGATGGCCGAGAGACCGTAGAATTATTGAGGGGCTTAAGCATGATCGTTTATATGGTTTAAAGAGAATTTTTGGCAATTACTTAATCGGTAACTTAAGATAATGTATTAATGCGAGATGACGAAAAAAAATTCTTATTGCATGTTATAGAGAAGGAGGGACCTGAGTTCTATTCAAAAACAGAAACATCAGAGGATTGAATTTGGGAGGGGCGGTCTATATCGGGAATTATATTAGAAAAAGCATTTCATTTCACTCTACCATCACGTCGCCGTAGGTGATCATTTGTCCGCGCCCATCGAAAATAAAGACACGATTGAGTCCACGGGCTCCCTCAGGATTCCCGAATTGTGCAAATTCCAGCGGGTTGATCTGAAAGGTGGTAAGGCCGGGTTCAAGGGTTTCAAATTGCTGATACAAACTTCGGAAGGTATTATCAGGAAAACGGGTCATCACTTCAATTCCACTGACTGACTGAACTCCGGTTACATCCACTTCAAACTGTACCGCCTGGCTGGTGGAAGTTGGATTAGGATAAACGGGTACAACATCTATCAATCCCTGAAAAAGAGGAGAGGTTCGCCAGTCATCTTCATCAGGAGATTGAACCTGGCCCTGATTGTTGGTTTCGGTAAAACCGGAAGCTTGGGTGTAGGCCTCTCTCTCATAATCTCGCTGGGCATCGTTGCGGGTACAGCTTGAGATCGCCAGCAACATCAATAAAAGGGTAACACCGTATATAAATTTTGGCATAAAAGGCACGAAGTGAGTGTTCTAATCGTTCGAATTTGCGTAAACAAACCGTATCTTTCACGTTGAAAATACGAAACATTCATCAGAATAATACGATGCTGCATATAGTAGGAATAAAAAATTGTAACAAGATCCGTGACACCAAAAAGTGGATGGATGAGCGTGATGTAGAGTATGAATTCATCGATGTCAAAAAAGATCCGCTTACGCGAGATGAACTCAAAGAGCTGGAATTTAAAGTGGGGCTCGATGTACTGATTAACCGGCGTGGACGCAAGTGGAGAGACCTCGGCCTGGCTGATAAAGATCTTTCGGACGATGAATTATTTGAGCAGTTGCTGGAAAATCAGGTAATGATAAAACGTCCGGTTTTGCTCGAAGAGGAATCGGTTTTGGTAGGGTATGATGAAGAATCATTTGAAGCCTTTACTGCCGGGCCTGAAGAGAATGACGCGAAAAAATAAAGGACGCATCAAAACCCAGCCAATGAAGAAATTCTTTTTTCTCCTGTTTATCATTCTTTTCCCTGCCCTGGGTTTTTGTCAGCATTCTTACCCTGCTGACAAAGAAGCGCCGCCCACGATGGAAGATCTTTTTTCGGTAAAGGAAACCTTCCGCTACGAGGTAAAATATGGTCCTTTTAAACTTGGATGGGTGAATGTTGAGATGCTCAGTGATTCCATTTACTGGGATCAGGAACGACATCATATTTTGACTGAGATCGAATCAAATCCGTCTATTCCGTTTGTTGGAGATGAACTGGATCAATTTCATAGCCTGTTCTATGTAAATGACGAGGGACTTCCCGTTGAAGTGAAGTACTGGAAAGACAATGTGGATGAGAAAGAATTTAATGAAATTGAGTATTGGTTCGACCGTGACATCGGGAAAGTATATTATAAAGAAGAGGATAACACCCGCGACACCCTCGATCTTGAAGATCCTGCAACTTCCGGTCATCTGATCTTCTATTTTTCAAGACTTTTTGCGGGAAGTGATGAGGATTTCAAATTGCCGGTTTATGTGACCAAAAAGAAGGGCTACATCTTTGCGGATAATTCACTTGAAACGGAGAAACGAAATTATGCCCCTTTTGATGGCCCCATTCAGGCTTATAAACTAATTGGTTCTACAAAAAATATAGAAGGACCCTTTGGTTTTTCTGGTGATTTTAAGGCATGGTTTCTCGCCGATGATCTCCGCGTACCACTTGAGGCCCGGGTAAAAGTACTTTGGGGAAACGTAATTGTTAGAATGATAGAATACACACGAGAAGACCTATGAAAAAGATCCTGATCAAGAAACTGGAACATGCCAAAGACCTCCAACTTCCCAATTATGAGTCAGTGGCGGCAGCAGGGATGGACCTGCGTGCTGCAAATGAAGAACCGATCGTGATAGAACCGGGCGAGAGAAAGCTGATCCCCACCGGCTTACAAATGTCGCTGCCGGAAGGCTATGAAGCTCAGATTCGTCCCCGAAGTGGGTTGGCCATCAAAAATGGAATCACCATGCTGAACACCCCCGGCACCATCGATGCCGATTACAGGGGAGAAGTGAAGGTGATCGCCATTAACCATGGAGAAGAACGATTTGTGGTAAAACATGGAGACCGTATAGCGCAAATGGTGATCGCCCCGGTGGTGCAATTTCCAGTGGTAGAAGTTGATACACTCGATGAAACGGAACGCGGAGAAGGCGGGTTTGGAAGCACCGGCGTAGACTGAACACTCAACATCCAACAAGGAACATCCAACTTTGAATTTTAAGCTGAAAGCCGATCGCTGACAGCTGCCTGATATGCTAAAAAACCTCCGTCCGTATCTCTCACTCATCAAGGAAAATCACGATTTTCGCCGCCTTTGGATAGCTCAATCTATTTCAAACTTCGGAGATTGGTTTGGCCTGCTGGCGCTTTATGCCATCATCGGGAAATACTCTGATTCTGAATTTCTGCTGGGATTGATCATCGTGGTTAAGATGCTGAGTCTCGCTTTCTTTTCCCCCATTGCAGGCTACTTTGCGGATCGTTTCAACCGCCGGCGGTTGATGATCTGGTGTGATCTCTTTCGCGGTTTGGCTGTGCTTGGTATCATCCTTGTTCAGTCCGAATCTATGTTGTGGTTGGCTTACGTGCTTACAGCACTTCAGATGATGCTTTCAGCGATCTTTGAACCGGCTAAAACGTCTTCTATCCCCAATGTTACTTCTGAAGAAAACCTGACCAACGCCAACATTATTTCTACGGCAACCTGGAGTATCATTTTTACAACAGGAATGGCCATCGGGGGATTTGCAACCGAATGGCTGGGTACTGATGTGGTGCTTATCCTGGATTCGCTGACCTATGTGGCATCTGCCTGGTTTGTATATCGTGCGGTCATCCCGCAAAAAAGACTTTCCGAAGAAGAACTGTACCGCACAAGAAATCCCTTCAAAGGGATTCAGGAAGGATTAAGTTATTTAATTAAAAACAGGCACATTTTACGTCCCTCGCTGGCTAAGGGATTTTCGACTGCTTTTCTGGGCGGACTGGTGTACCTCCTCATTATTGTCAGCGAAGAGGTACTGATGATGGGGAGTATTGGGCTTGGGTTGCTTTATGCTGCACGGGGATTTGGAACCGGAATCGGACCAATCATTGGTCGCCGGATATTCAGGGATGAAAAGGACTGGGTGACTCTAATGGGACTTGCCATCACGTTTTGTGGAATGATGTATATGGTGGTAGGTTTGGTAAACAGCCTGCCACTGATGCTGATCTTTGTGCTGCTTGCGCATTCAGCTTCGGGTGCAAACTGGGTGAGCAGTACGGTCCTCCTTCAAAAGCGAACTGTTGATACGTTCAGAGGCAGAATTTTCAGTACAGAATGGCTGCTTTTCACCATCGGGAGTTCCATTTCTACGGTCATTGCCTCACTGATACTGGAGGCCGAACTGATGAATGTGAAATCACTGATCATGGTGTATGGCGGGATGATGGCGCTGGCCGGAATCTTCTGGAGTTTTACCATTACCCAAAATGAAAAGATCTATCAGTCTGAGCTTAGATCTGCCGATCAGTGAAGGTCTTAGAAATACAGCATTAGGAAGAAAGGATTACAAAAAAGAGCTTTCGGGGATAGGGTTCATTTTTGAATACAGAAGGTTATCATTTTCGGGAAACAACTTGTACTTTATTACGTTTAAAATCCATCATTCAACCAACTCTTATATTAAATCTATGAATATGAAACGTTACGTAGCTACCGCATGTCTTTTGATCGCGACGATCTGGAGTACCAATATTTATGCACAGTTTGAAGGGCAGATCTCCATGAACCTATACAGCGAGGATAATGGAAACACCGAAGTCAGTAAACTGAACATGTTCGCAACTTCAACCCGTATTATGATTCAGGGTGATAAGTCCGTGAATTTTATGCAGGGCATGAGCTCAGATGGACTACTTATCCGCAACGACATGAAAGATTTTCTGATCCTGACTGGAAACAAACAGGCTCTTCAGGTTACAAAATCAGAAATTGAAGGCTTGGTGGAAATGATGGCAAGCTGGAGTGGAGAGTCTGCAAATGAAAACCCAACGGCCCCTGTAACCAAATACGAATTTTCAGATCGAACCGATACCATTCTTGGCCTTGAAACAGCGGAATTGATAGTTCGGGACAAAGATAACCCAGGAAAGCATTTATCTGTTTGGTTGACACCCGATGTGGATATTAACTGGGGTATGCTGGGTGAGCGATGGAAAAACATGCCGGAAGATATTGACCGAGAGTTAAATGGCGTGGTTCAGGATATCGTGTTTAAAAGCAAGAATTTTCCACTTAAGATCGAAGCTGTAGATGGCGAAGACCGGACTACGATCATGGAGGTGACCAATGTGAATCGTTCGAGTGTGGCCAAAGCCATGGTGGAAGTGCCGACAGGAACTACGTTGATGAGCTTCAAAGATTTTATGTTCCAAAAAATGATGGAATATTAAACACCTGATCTTCAAAAAAAGAAAGCCGGTTTCTGAAAAAGAGACCGGCTTTTTTTGTGTGAAATTCACACCCATAAAAAAGGCCAATTCCCGTTCATGGGAATCAGCCTTTTGGGGGACTTAGGAATGACGAACTACTTAATAAGCGTCATTCTTTTGGTCGTAGTTTGGCTATTAGCCTCTAATCGGTAGATATAAATACCCGATGAAAGAGCACTCGCATCAAAATTGACGGTATGCTGCCCGGCACTGAACCGGCCATTCGCTATTGTTGATACTTCCTGTCCAAGCAGGTTGTACACTTTCAAGGTAGCATTGCTGCTTTCAGCAAGGCTAAATGTGATATTGGTGGTTGGATTAAATGGGTTCGGATAGTTTTGCTCTAATCCAAACTGAGTAGGGTTGTTTAGGCTCTCTTCGTTTGAAGTCACCATTCCGCGTTCCAGGTTAGCGGTTCTTGGCTCGCTCGCTGCTTCATCACTGCCATCGGTGGCAACTACTCTGTGGTATACCGTAGTTGAACCTCCCACATCTACACCAAGGTCTCCCAGGAGGCCATCAAGCGTACCAAAGTTGGTTTGGAATGTGGTTTCGGAACCCACGTTGGCATTAACTACGATGTTCTCAAAGTCGGCGTCAGTAGAAAGCTGCCAGATATATGCAATGTCGTTGCCATTGGTATCGGAAACGGCATCCCATGTAGCTTCAAATGTGGTTGAGGCTTCTCCTTCCAGTGAAAGGGTAGCATCATTGGCCGGAGAGGTTAACTCGGGAGTTGCCGGCGCAAAGTTAGAAGCCAGAAGTACTTGCCCGCGCAATTCTCCGCTTTGGAAATCAGCACTGTGGATGTTCAGGTACATTTGTTCCTCAAAAAGTGCTGTAGTCTGTTCTTCAGAAAGGGAGAACATGTTTTCACTGTATGAAAAAGAGCCGGTGGTATCACTCTCGCCAAGGCTGATGTTAACTGGAATAGCTACATCGCCATTGGCATCTACTTCGCCTACATGTAAATGTCCACCACCGGCAATATCGGTTGCTACGGCAGAGCTCAATCCCTCAAATCCTCCGCTTAAAATCATATTTCCATTACTCATAAATTCAATGGATGTTGCTCCCATTGCAGAACTTGAAATGGGCTGAACTTGATGCCATCCGGAGAGATTGGTGTGGAAATAAGCGGCAGCATCACCGAGAACCTGTCCGCGGATCTCACCACTTCCTACATCAACACTATGTACATTTACATACATGTTACGTGCAAAAAGAGCTGCTTTTTGGTCGGCATTCAACGTGAACATATTCTCGGATGCGTTGTACGTTCCCGCCATCATTTCGGAGTCAAGTGCGACATCCAGCGTAACTTCAACACCGCCGTTTTGTCCGGCATTGGCCATGTGGAGATGTGAACCTACTTCAGTGTTAAAAGCAGATTCAAGTCCCATGAAAGAACCAGATACAACGAGCGTATCATTATGCACTTCAAGTACGGCCGCTCCCATAGCATTGGTTGCCACTGAGGGCACTTCGTGACTTCCGGATAGTTGCGCAAAAAAGGTTGTGGATGCGGCAGGAACTACTTGTCCTCTAAGTTCGCCACCGGCATAAGCCAATGTATGAATGTTGGCGTAAACCATACGATCCATCAGGGCTGTTTTCTGTTCCGCTGTAAGCTCAAAGGCATTATCTGAGGCATAATAGACGCCTGATAAATTATCTTCGGAAACCGTCGCGTTTAAAGAAATAGCAACTCCACCGTTTGTTCCGGCTGAACCTATATGCAGGTGAGAACCACCGGCGATGCTGGCGTCAAATTCATCCATCAATCCAGAGAAAGTTCCAGATACAAACAGGGAATCTCCACGTAGTTCATAAATGAGAGAACCACTTGCCATCGTTTTAGCAGAAGGGATCTCAAATGCGCCTGACAGGTTTGAGCGATAATACGCATCTGATTCTGGTAACAGTTGTCCCCGTAATTCTCCACCCATATAATTTTCGGAGTGAATATTGACGTACACTCCGCGCATCATCAGGGTATCTACCTGACCGTCGGATAAAGTGAAGGTGTTGCTGGATGCTTCAAACATTCCGGCAGTTTCTCCCTCGGCGGTTATAGTGAGAGGGAAGATGACGCTGCCATTCTCCCCGGCCATTCCGGTGTGAAGGTGAGCTCCTCCCGCAATATCGGTTGCAACAGGGCTGCTCAGTCCTTCAAAAGAACCTTCCACAGTAAGTTCGTTGCCATCGAGGGTGGCTGTCACCATTCCATTGGCCATGGAAGTAATGGAAGGAACCTGATTACTCCCGCTGAGTTGTGCTTCTAATGTGGTTTGGGCATGTGCCTGGAAATTTGATCCAAAAAGCATCATGAAAAAACCGAATACTAAATATGGTAGCTTGGTTAATAACTTCATAATTATAAGTGTTAGTTAATTTTTATTCTGTCCATAACAGGACTATTTGTCTAACACTACGAAGCAGGAAGTGAACCGGATTGGAATAAATTAAAAAAGCCTCCCGATTGAGAGTCTTTAAGACATTGAAACCTGAGTTCGAATTTATTCTTTAAGAAGTTGTCATCCTGAGCGCTCAAAAAGCTTTTTAAGAATAGCAGTATGCCGCGAAGGATCTCAAATTATTAAAAGCTTGTGATGTTGTGCATCTTTTGTCCCGACTTATTCGGGATCGCGTCAAGCATGTGAGCTTTTGATAATTATTAGACGCTCAGAGTGACAACTATTTCTTTTTTATCACATTACCAATCGAACTCAGGATTGAAGGGGAAAAGATCACATATTACCCATCAAATACATATCTCCGGTGGGTTGAGGGACTCCGCCTTTGGGCTCCATGGTGATGGCAAAAGCGCCTTCGTTGGCGGAAGACTGAAGCTGTTCGATCTTAAAGAAATTATCTTTTTGAGGATCATCTACAGCGAAAACACCGGCGCTTATCGGCTGTCCATTTACGATGAGCCAAAGCTGATAATCTTTGTCGGATGGCACAGTGGGGAGGTTAGCGATCTGCAGAAGAGCCCGGCCACCTTCTTTATCCCAAACCACTTTTCCGTATCCATTAGGGCTCATGTCTTCCATGCCCGCCATCATAACCAGATCTACTTCGCGCGCTTCCAGTATTGTGAGAAGTTCTTCTTTGCGTTCCACTTCAGATTCCAAACGCTGAATAGTGGATTGCTGCTCAGCTATAACTTCGGATTGCTGTTCAACCTCCTGCGATAAATTCTGGCTGTAGAAAAACAAACCGGCTGATATCAGAATAAAGATCACAGAAGCTGCAGCCGCAAAACGATACCAGGTAAGCTGGTAAATTCGGGCAGGTTCTGTCTGATGACCGACCGCGGTTAGGATGCGATCTTTCAGTTCGGCAGTGGGTGTATCATCGAGAGACAGAGTAGCTATTTCAGCTGCGGTAGCTTGCAGATCATCAAAGAGTTCGAGTTGCTCATCGGAAGCATTTTTGAGCATCAGCTCGAATTCGCGCTCCTCTTCCGTACTCAACGCGTTTAACACGTAAGCAGATGCAAGCTCTTCAAATTTTTGGTTTTGGTTGCTCATCCTTCTAATTCCTTACCTAAAATCTCTCGTAATTTCATCATGCCATCCCGCATTCTGGTTTTAACGGTGCCGAGTGGAATATCAAATTCATCGGCGATCTCACGCTGGCTCATTCCATTGAAATAAGCCACTTGTAATACCTTTCGCTGTTTAGCTGAGATCTCAGTCAAAGCATTATGAAGCCTTTTAGCTCTATCGGTTAAAATAGTGTTTTCCAGGGGATCTGTTTCCTCCGAATATAGCGGATGAAATACATCTTCATCGTTCAGGCTTACGGATTGCTTTTTCTGCTCCTTATATACTTTAGAACGGAGCCGGTCTATAGATTTATTTCTTGTGAGGGAAACGATCCATGTATAAACGGTGCCACGTTCTGTGTCAAATTGCTCAGCTTTTTCCCAGATCGTTGTAAATACTTCTTGTAAGATATCCTCCGATTCTTCTCTTTTTTTAAGGATAGATAAGATCAACCCAAAAAGCAGCCGGTGATAGTTGTCATACAATTCGGAGAGGGCAGCGGTGTCCCTGGCTTTAATGCGCGCCATAAGTTCACGATCGCGATCCTCATCTTTAGTAAGAAATTTTCCAATCGTTGATATGAAAAAAAACAGCATATATGTTCTTGTGATTGAGTACGCAATCAGCTTAATAACGGATTGGCTTGCTGCGTAAATTAGTTGGTCAAGAAAAGAAAAAGGGCGGATTAAGCCAACACTTTCTTTATTTCTGTACGTCCCGAAACCGGTTTTTCGCACTTAAAGTTCTCACAAACATATAAAGTGGTGCGTCCGTCTTGTTTCTTTTGGGTTGAAGTGTAAGCAGCAATTTCAGCCAGCTGTTTCCGATTCTCCTTTCTTACCACATGCATTACTGAAAACGGGGTGAATGTTTCACAGACGGATGAAAGCACCTCTTCAACTTCCTCTGTTTCGCCGATCAGGGAGATCTCTTTAGCATCTGCATTGAGGAATTGGATAGCTTGCATACTTTGGGTGATACTGCTTCCCGAACGGATCAGATCCACAGAAAAAGCTTTCCCAATTTGGTCGGTATAAGTTTCAAGCGAGGTGTTGCCGGTAAGTCGGCTAAGTCGAATACCATTTATCATAGAAACGGAATTGGCCGATGGGATGGCACCATCGTAGATCTGCTTCTGGCGGCCGTAAACCTGATCTTCATCGGTAATACTGAGATAAAACCCACCATTTTCATTATCCCAGAATTTCTCAACAAATAGCTGATTCCATTCAAGGCTCGTTTCCAGGTAGGAAGGCTCGAATGTAGCCTGATAAAGCTCAATTCCCGCCCAGATCAGGAAGGCGTAATCATCAGCCATGGCCGTGATCCCGGCTTCCTCATCCATAGAACGATGCAGTAATTCCCTATCTTTAATCAGGTGTTCTTCTAAGAACCGGAACGCGTTTTTAGCCAGATTGGTGAATTCCTCTTCCTGAAAGACGAACCCTGCCTTAGCAAGCGCTGCGATCATAAGGGCATTCCAGTCAGTTAGTATTTTTTCGTCCCTGAGTGGACGAACCCGGTTTTCGCGCTCTTCGAACAATTGTCTCCGAACTCCATCAAACCATTGCGAATCACTTTCGTTTATAGGTTTTATGATGTGGGGGATATTCTTTCTGGTTTTCTGTTTGGTGGCTTCGTCTTCAAAATTACCTTCTTCCAGAATCCCAAAAAGTTCAATGAACTTAGAAGCATCCTCCCCGAGTATTTCTTCTATTTCTGATTTCTCCCAAACGTAGAACTTTCCTTCTTCGCCTTCACTGTCGGCATCTTCAGCTGAATAAAACCCTCCTTTGGGATGCAGCATTTCCCGTTTCAAGTATTCGGCAATTTCATAAACGGTTTGTTTGAAGATCGGCTTTTGGGTGATCTGCCAGGCTTCGGTATAGGCCATCATCAGCAAAGCCTGATCGTAGAGCATTTTTTCAAAATGGGGAAGCAGCCATTCGTGATCGGTAGAATAGCGGTGAAATCCATATCCTATGTGATCCCAGATACCGCCCAATCTCATCTGTTCCAGCGTTTTAACTACTGCATGCAGAAATCGTTCATCTTCCTTCAAATGCCACTGCCGCAGCAAGAACATCAAATTGTGTGGAGACGGAAATTTAGGGGATTCCCCAAATCCGCCATGTTTTTCGTCATAGCGGTTCAGCAGTTGTTCGGCTGCATAATCTGTTGCTTCGGTGCCGGGGAACTGTCCGCTTTCAAACTGCTGTGATCTTGAAAATCCTTCGCGAATTTTATCGGTCGCTTTTTTTACACGCTCTGGTTCGTTCTCCCACATGCCCTTAACCCCGGGAATGAGTTGCCTTAGCCCGATTTTGTTATACCGTGCTTCCTTGGGGATGTAGGTTCCTGCAAAAAAAGGTTCTTTATCTGGGGTCATGACAATAGTAAGCGGCCAGCCCCCTTGTCCGGTCAGCATCTGGCAAACGGTCATGTAAGTGCTGTCAATATCCGGGCGTTCTTCCCGATCCACTTTTATATTGATGAAAGCCTCATTCATCAGTTCCGCAATTTCGGGATCTTCGAAGCTCTCGTGCGCCATTACATGGCACCAGTGACAAGTAGCATACCCGATGGAAAGAAATACCGGTTTGTTTTCTTCTTTTGCTTTTTGAAAAGCTTCCGGTCCCCAGGGATACCAATCAACGGGGTTGTCGGCGTGTTGCTGGAGATACGGGCTTTTGGCTTCGGCGAGTTTATTTGGCATCAAAATCTTTTTTGAACCGCTGACTGTAATCCACTATAAAGCGGTCATATTTGGTTTTCATGATGGGAGAGGTGATGAGAAAATCTGCTGAAGAGCGATTGCAGGCCATGGGAATGTTATACACAATGCTAATACGTTGAAGAGCTTTTACGTCCACATCGTGGGGTTGAGCCTGCAAAGGATCCCAGAAAAAGATCATCACATCAATTTCATTTTGTACGATTGCGGTTCCAATTTGGAGATCGCCTCCTAGTGGACCGCTTTTAAAAGTGAATACAGGAAGGCCTAGTTTTTCAGATACAAGTGATCCTGTAGTCCCGGTTCCAAATAAATTGTGTTCAGAAAGGTGCTCGCTATTGTACTCAGCCCAATCCAATAAGTCAGCTTTGCGATGATCGTGAGCAATGAGAGCAATGTTCTTTTTCGGTTTCATGGGTTGAACCGAATCTGCGATGGAGGGGTTAATTTGTTTGGCAGACATAATATTTTGTTAATTGTGAGTGAAGTTTCCCCAAAGATGCGAAGCCAAAAGCAATTATAAAAGCCTATAAAGCAATAATTTGGCATGGTAGCGATTTTAATTTGTCTTTAAATTAATTCGCTATTCCAACCATCTTTAAAACCTCGTACTGGAGTAAGAACTTGCGCTGCTTTGAAGGGAAAGAAAGAACAGTTGCTGCTATTTTTACAGAAGCCCCTGGTCAATGCCCGGCCGATTTGACCAGAGAGAAAACAGTAACCTGCAACGCGTAACCTGAAACCCGCACCTCTAAATAACCAATCGCATGGGCGGGCGCTCCAATCGGATCTGCTTCACTTTAAACTCTTCTTCATCAAAGCCTTTTAGTTCTTTCATGGCTTCTTTGACGAAAAACGTTTTCTCATTTTTCTGCAGATACAACCTTACATCGGGATGATTAAACACGGACTCTGAGATCATCACTTCCTTTTCAGAAGCAATATCAACCAGGCGGGAAGCAATGTTGACGGTAGTTCCAAAATAGTCGATACGCCCGTTCAGGTTCACAGCGGTACAATCGCCATAGTGGATGCCGGCTTTTATTTTGAAAGACTCGCCTACCGAGGAAGAGGTAGTAAAGATCTGCTGAATACGCTGAACAGCTTTTAAGGCAGAAACCGGTTCCCAAAAAACAGCCATCACCGAATCACCGATGGTCTTTACAATACCGCCACGTTCTTCAGCCACGATCTGCTCAATGATCTTAAAGTGCCCCATAACGCGGCCAATGGCAGACTCATCACCTTCCTGTACATACAGCTCGGTTGAGTTCATCAGGTCGGTAAACAACATGGTGACTTCAGAAGCATTTACCTTGCTGGTATCCTTCAGGGTTTCTTTAGCAAACAGTGTTTTGAAGTCCGGCGAAGAACTCACTTCACTGGCGTAGATAGCTTCAGATTTCCAGTTCATTTTATCAATGAAACACACGTTTTTTTGGGAGGAATGATTTCTGATGATCAAATTCGGGGTAGTGGAAATAGTTATCTCCTGATATTGAATTTCCTGATCCTGAATGGATATGCTGATGTTATCGTCCCCATCTTCCCGAACGTGTAAAATGAGATGCCCTTCGTGGTTATGAGTTCTGAACAGATAGGTCCCTTCTTCAAGTTCAAGCTGTGGAAAACGATCTTCACCAACACCAATATACTGTTGAAGTACGCGGTGTGCTTTAGAGTCGGGCCCGCCCAAACTATATTTTTTATCGGAGATCTTTCGGATAAGCGGATGCGGTTTGAAAACCATATGCATATTCCTGTTGAAATCCATTTTGTAATCTGTCTCGCAGTCTTCACAAAAAAGATGCACCCGGGCTTCCATCATCTTACGGAAATGGTGCTTGGGAGATTTACATTTAGGGCAACATACATCCCACCCAAAATCCAAAAGATCCAGCTTGGCTGCATGCAAAAATACATTGAGAACGGAGAATTTTTTCTCTCCCCAATATTCTGCGAGGGCATAAGGGTGAATACGCTCAAGATCATCATCTTCCGCATATTTAATAAGATCGATGAGCCGATTTACGATACGCTTTCGCTTACTAAGATCGATCAGCTCCTTCTTTAATCTCGAAATTTTACGATCGGCACCGCGAACCAGCTTTGGTTTTTTGGTGAGCTCATAAGGCTTGATCTCTTGAACTACACTTTCTTCCACTTTAGCAAGGTAGTTGGTAAGTCTGCGCTTAATAAAATACTCGGTATAAAGTTTGATCAGATATGAAAAAGCCCTGCTGGAGGGAAGTATATTAACCCGAATGGAAAGGAATGTTCCGGTTTCGGAGGGAATGGATTCAATAGAAATCGAAATATCTTTGAGTGCTCCTACTTTGTAATGTCTTTTCACACTCCACCGGAAGGGTTTTTCCCACAAAAATGGCTCTTCAGTCCAGGTTACGTACGATTTTAGCTTCTCGTGACTTAATTCCAAAAATCCTTTTGGTATATCCCGCGATACTGATGACTGTGTGATAGGTGTGGCACTAAGTTTTCGGAATAACCGGTTGGTATCCGAAATATAAGGCCACAGCGCCTCCGGTGAGATCGCCAGATCAAACTTCCAATGATGTAACTGCTTTTGTCCTTCCTTCATTATTTATCCAAATAACTCTCATACAAAGTTCGAATCTTGATGTATGAACCTGTATCTTTATGAATCACTTATTAAGAGTTACGAACACATCAAATGTTACAAAATTTTAACAGACAATAATAATGGCTAAAGAAAGAACACTGACTATTCTAAAACCCGATTGCGTACGAAAAGGACTGATCGGTGAGGTAACAAAAAGAATTCAAGAAGCAGGATTTGAGATTGTGGCAATGAAAATGACCCGACTCACCAAAGATACTGCCGGTGGATTTTATGCGGTACACAAAGAACGCCCTTTTTATGATGAGCTATGCGAATTCATGAGCAGCGGAGCGTGCGTGCCTATGATCCTCGAAAAAGAAAATGCCATCGAAGATTTTCGCAAGTTTATCGGAGCTACCAATCCTGCTGAAGCTGAAGAAGGGACGATCCGTGCCGAGTTTGCCGACAGCCTTGGCGAGAATATCATCCACGGTTCTGATTCCGTTGAGAACGGTAAGATTGAAGCCGCTTACTTTTTTGCAGAATCTGAAGTGGTTGCAAATCAGGCTTAATAAATTGGGGTAAACCCACTACTTTAAAGTCCCGTTTAGTTTTCTATGCGGGATTTTTTTGTACCTGTTACCTAAATCATGATCATGAATAGATTGTTACCGGTTTTTGTAATTGCTTTTCTTTTTTTGGGATGTGAAGTGCAGTCCCAATATACACCTAACGTGAAAACAGGTGCAGAGGTGCTGTTGGAAAATCACCTCCATGAACTTCAGGGAAAACGAGTTGGGCTGTTAATGAATCCGACTTCCCGAGTTGATGGGGTTCACATGCTGGATACATTAATGAATCTTGGTGTGAACGTCACCGCATTATTTGCAGCAGAGCACGGATTCAGAGGAGAGGCCGGCGCAGGTGAAAAAATTGAAGACGGCGTTGATGTTGAAACCGGGCTTCCGGTGTTTTCCCTTTACGGTTCAACCCGAAAACCAACTCCGGAAATGCTGGAGATGGTAGATGTGATCTTACTTGACCTTCCTGATATGGGTGTTCGTTTTTATACCTATAATGCTACTATGGGATTGGCGCTGGAGGCCATAGCTGAAAATCAAAAAGAAATTTGGATTCTGGACCGACCCAATCCACTTGGTGGGGAATATGTAGCAGGTTGGAGCCTGGAAGAAGAGTATAGATCGTTTGTGGGTTTTTATCCTATTCCTGTGGTATATGGACTCACAATGGGAGAGATCGCCAGGCTTGCTGTTGGGGAAGGATATCTTGAATTGACATCTGCACCCAATTTCAGGGTTATAGAAACTCAGGGCTGGGAGCGAACTATGCAGTGGCACGAAACCGGTTTGGAATGGATTCCCCCTTCACCAAATCTCCCGACATTTGAACATGTGTTCGCCTATGTGGGTACGGTGATTTTTGAAGGCACGAACCTATCAGAAGGGAGAGGTACCAAGAATCCATTTTTGCAATTTGGGTCACCCAGCCTGAATGTGCCTGAATCAGCTTTGCAGGAACTGGAGCAGAAACATAGTGTTCGGCTAGATTCCGTTTCATTCATCCCAGAATCAATTGAGGGAGTAGCTATCAATCCAAAATGGGAAGGACAAACTTGTTACGGAGTGGAGATTTCTTTTGACGGAAATTATTCCAGAACAGATCCGCTTATGCTCGGTATTGATCTTCTGAAATTGGCAAAAAGATATGACCCCGGTTTTGAAATCAAACCGTTTGCCAATAATCTGTTTGGGATCAATTTGAAGAAAGCCATTGAAGAGGGGCAGAAGATCCCGGATTGGTCTTCAGATGTATCCCACTTCAAAGAGTTGCGATCTCAGTATTTACTCTACGACTGATCCATTTTTCGTCGTTTCCACTCATAGCTTACCAAAGCGGCACTTACGGAGGCATTTAACGATTCCACATTGTGTTCCATAGGAATTGAGATCGTGAAATCGCAGCGTTTTAAGTTTTCGGGATGGATACCTTCCCCTTCACTTCCGATCAAAAAGGCAATGGGCTGATCAAGATCTGCTTCCCATACATTCCTGGTGGCTTCACCGTCCAGGCCAACCATTTTAAATCCGGTGGCCTTGAGATCTTTGAAAGCTTGATTTAGGTCGTGTACCCGAATTATTGGAATACGTCCGGCTGTACCAGCAGATGTTTTGAAGACCGTTGCATTTACAGGTGCCTGATTTTGCATCGGAATGATAACAGCTTCAATTCCAGCCGCGGCCGCTGACCGTAAAATAGCGCCAAAATTATGAGGGTCTTCAATTCCATGCAGTAAAAGTACTGCAGGATTTTGAGAGAGAATGAGCGTTTCAACCCACTCAAAAAAGTCGGTGTATTGGGCTGCACTGAGCTGCGCAACGAATCCCTGATCGTTCACTTTGCCCACTAATTTGTAAATTTTTGCACCGGGAACCTTCACCAAAGGAACATCGTTTTCCTCTGCAAGATCTTTTATTTCTTGATAGGAAGATGGCTTTATATTGCTTTTAACGTAGATCTTGTCGATCTCCTTGGGCCGGCTGTGTAATACTTCTTCTACAGGGTTTCGCCCATAGATCAATAAATTTTCAGAATCTGCCATAAATAATTTTAAAGTCGTTTTACTTTCATTATAATAAATGAGTGTTGAAGGTTAGCATAGCTTAAAAATACAGGACATGTTCGAAGAAGAGAAACATAAAAATTCAATTGTTAGCGATGGGGCGAAGCAGTTAAAGCTTACCGAAAGCAATGCAAGCGGAGTATCTGACTTCATGCATAAAATGCATTCTATAAATGGGTTGCATTTTATTTCTGCCTTGAGTCAGGTTTTTTTGGGTACAACCGTGGTAGCGCTTTCATTAATAAATAGTATCAATCCTATGTGGCTGGCGACTGTCATGACCGTACTTGGCAGTATCACAACGATGGTCGGTTTATACTTTACGTATAATATCTTTACCAGCTCCGGAGCATATGATTCGCTTTTACAGAAAGCCATTAAGCGCGTTGTAAGCTCGCAAAATTAAACTGTTTTAGATTATCGTTATTCAGATTAAAGTACCGTGGGTATGTTGTGTCTGGAAATCTCAAATTAACATATGTTTGTTAAATGCTTTTCGATTGTAATAGGGTGTTTATTTGGGATTACGAGTTTAACTTTAGCTCAGCAAAAGATGTCTGAATCCCCAAAACTTCCGGTAAAACTATATACCGATAATAATGATGGCTTAGTGGTTATTGGTCATCGTGGAGCCAGCGGTTACTATCCTGAAAATACTATGGCAGCATTTCAGGCAGCTTACGAAATGGGAGCTGAAATGATCGAACTTGATGTTACGCTAAGCAAAGACGGTATTCCCGTGGTTATACATGATCTGAACCTGGACCGGACTACAGATGGCACCGGCAAAGTATCTCATCAGAATTTGAAAGAGCTCAGAAAGTTAGATGCCGGAAGCTGGTTTGATGTAAAATTTTCCAGTGAACAAATTCCGACGTTAGAAGAAGTGTTGCAGTTTGCTGCCGGAAAGATCTCACTTAATATAGAGATCAAACCCGAGGCTGTTACTGATTCTGTTCACAATGGGATAGAAGAAAAGGCATTGGAGCTGGTAAATAAATATGAAATGAAGCACCATGTGTTGTTCTCAAGTTTTGATTATAGGGCAATAGAACACTTAAAGGTTTTGGATGTGAACATCTCAGTGGCATTACTCTACGAAAAGCAGCAATCTAAAGGAAAGACTCTAACACAGCTTGTTTCTCATTATACGGCTGATGCGTTTAATTGCAGTTACAGGCAATACTCAAAAAAGTGGGCAGAACAAGCCAAAAAGGCTAATATCCCGGTTTTTATTTATACGGTTAACAAAGAACGTCGTATGAAAAAAATAATTAAGCGCGGAGCTTCGGGCATTTTTACTGACAAACCGGATGTATTGAACCGGCTTGTGGAAAACATGTGGAAAACAAACTGAGTTTTCCTCCTTATCCTAATTGAATAGGGATGCGGAAGCCCATATATTTTCACGTCCATCAACTACACTCACATCTCGCATGTCCACAAAGTATATTTTTGTAACCGGAGGAGTTACGTCTTCACTCGGTAAAGGAATTATCTGTTCATCTCTCGGCCGATTGTTAGTGGCTCAGGGTTTAAAAGTAACCGTCCAAAAACTGGATCCATATATAAATGTAGATCCGGGAACCATGAATCCCTACGAACATGGGGAAGTTTATGTGACCGATGATGGAGCTGAAACAGATCTTGATCTTGGCCACTACGAACGTTTTTTGGACATAACCACTTCCCAAAGTAATAATGTGACTACAGGCCGCATTTATTACGATGTGATCATGAAAGAACGACAAGGTGCTTACCTTGGTAAAACCGTTCAGGTTATCCCGCATATTACCGATGAAATTCAATCCCATGTGCTTAAGCTTGGGCAATCCGGGGATTATGATGTGGTGATCGTAGAGATTGGTGGAACCGTAGGCGATATTGAAAGTTTGCCTTATATAGAGGCTGTTCGTCAGTTGCGGTATAATGTTGGTCGGCAGAATACACTTTCTATTCATTTAACGCTGGTTCCTTACCTGGCAGCAGCCGGGGAGCTGAAAACCAAGCCAACCCAGCATTCAGTTAAAACGTTATCTGAAAGTGGATTGCAACCTGATATTTTGGTTTGCCGGTCTGAATACCCGCTGGATGAAACCATTCGCAGAAAAGTGGCTCAATTCTGTAATGTGGATCTGGAAGATGTGATCGAGTCGCGCGATGCCAGAAGCATATATGAGGTTCCACTACTGATGCAAAAGGAGGGACTCGATCAGCGTGTGATCAAGAAATTGAAGCTGAAAACAAGTGAACCTGAACTGGATAACTGGATCGGATTTGTGGAAGCAGTTTGCAATCCATCCGGAGAGATAACCATAGCTTTGGTTGGCAAGTACGTAGAGCATCATGATTCCTATAAATCCATTGTAGAAGCATTTATCCACTCCGGAGCTGTTAACGACTGTAAGGTGAATATAAAATGGGTACAGTCAGATAACCTGACCCGAGAAAATGTGAAGGATGAATTGAAAGGTGTGGCAGGTGTATTGGTTGCTCCAGGATTTGGAGGACGAGGCATAAGCGGGAAATTAGCAGCTGTAGAACATGCCCGAACCAATAGCATTCCGTTCTTTGGAATTTGTTTGGGAATGCAGTGTGCGGTTATAGAATTTGCGCGTGATGTATGCGGCTGGGATAAAGCCAACAGCACCGAGTTCGATGAGAATACCGAACACCCGATTATTGATATCATGCATGATCAGAAAAATATCGAGAATATGGGCGGCACTATGCGTCTCGGGAAATATACTTGTAAGCTGAAAAAGGGCTCTAAAGCACATGAAGCTTACGGCGAGGAAGTTGTTGATGAACGTCACCGCCACCGCTATGAAGTCAACAATAATCTTCGCTATAAACTGACGGAAAATGGTATGGTATTATCAGGTATGAATCCGGAACGTGACCTGGTCGAGATCGTTGAACTGCCGGACCATCCCTGGTTTGTAGGTGTTCAATTTCACCCCGAATTAAGAAGTACCGTGAACAACCCGCAGCCTCTGTTCGTTGATTTTGTGAAAGCCAGTCTCAAGCATGCAAAATCATCAAAGCTCTATAAGTCTATTAAAAAAGAGAAGGTCGCAGCAGGTAAGTCGTGAGCTCTCGCTCTGTAAATAATCGCATACGTATTCGATCGTGTGGAGTATTGATAGAGGATGGAAGATTGCTCTTGGTTGAATTGCTTTCGCCTGTAACAGAAAGCTGGATCTGGATACCGCCGGGCGGAGAAGTGAATTTTGGGGAATCCCTCGAGGAAGCTGTAATCCGCGAATTTCAGGAAGAAACAGGGTTGAAGGTATCCATAGACCAACTCCTGGAAGTGAATGAGGTTATCAAACCGCCGATCCACGCAGTTGAAGTATATTTTGTAGTGAACAGAGAGGGAGGGAAATTAGCCCTCGGAATGGATCCGGAGTTAGCCGCCGATGCTCAAATATTGCGCAACATTGGCTTCTTCACAAAGAATGAAATACGGGAAATGGAGATTGCTCCGGAAGGGTTAACCGATAAGCTACACGCACTGCTGGATTAAAGAGCCATATATATTAAATTCATTTCAACCCTTAACAATTTTAAATATCTAATCACACGCTGATGGTTATCAAATCAGTTTGCAATGGTTATATTGACCAAAATTTTTAATCAAACAATCTATATGAATAAGCTACTGACTTTTTTAATAGTTATTGGAATTTCGTTTTCAGCATGTACCTCTTCTGAAAATGGAAAAGTATTTGTTAATGCCAACGGGTACACTTTTCAGGGAGATTCTCTCATTACTTTCAGCACGCTCGTTATTAAAGATGGCAAAGTTGCCCGTGTTGGTGATACAGACATTGCTGAATCGGCAACAGGAGAGGTTATTGATCTGGAAGGTAAAACGGTGCTTCCCGGCCTGATCGACGCCCATGCACACGTAATGGGGCTTGGTTTTCAGGAGCTCAATATCAACATTGCGGGAATAGAGACACTTGAAGCAACTCTTGATTCCATTAAAGCATATGCGGAGGCGAATCCTGAGCTGGAGTGGATTCAGGGACGTGGGTGGAATCAAACGTTATGGCCTGAAAATGAATTTCCCACTGCCGCTGATCTGGATGAAGTAGTTCCTGATCGCCCGGTTTTCTTGACACGTGTTGATGGACATGCAGCCTGGACCAACACCAAAGCCATGGAAATGGCGAGCATAAGCATGGATACTCCCGACCCACAAGGTGGCAAGATCATCCGGAATAACCGAGGTGAAGCAACCGGCGTATTTATTGATGCTGCCGAAAATTACATTGCTGAGATCATTCCTGATCCAACTGCCGAAGAACGTCGGTTAGCACTTGAAAAAGCACTCGAAAAAATGGCCAGCGAGGGACTTACTTCCGTACACGATGCAGGAATTCCAGCCCAAACGTGGGAGCTTTACAAGAATGTTGCCGATGAAGGCAATATGATCACTCGTATTTATGCCATGATCGGTGGAACAGGAAACGATTTTGATGAACTTTCAAAAAATGGCCCGATCGATTCGTATGCCAATGATCGTCTTGCCCTTCGAAGCGTGAAGATCTCAGCTGATGGTGCACTTGGAAGCAGGGGAGCTGCTATGAAAGAACCCTATTCCGATGATCCCGGCAATCGTGGACTTCTTTTTTATGACCAGGAAGAATTGAATTCCATGGTCGATAAATCCATCTCCAATGGCTATCAAACGAATATCCATGCCATCGGTGACCGAGCCAATGATGTGGTCCTTGATGCTTTTGAACAAGCCATTGAGGAATATGGAGATCAGGGATTACGCCACCGCATTGAACACGCTCAGATCGTTTCTCTGGAAGATATCCCCCGTTTTAAAGAACTGGACCTGATCGCTTCCATGCAGGCAACGCACGCTACCAGCGATATGAATATGGCTGAAGATCGTGTAGGCTCTGAACGCATAAAAGGGGGCTATGCCTGGCAGAAATTCTTGGATCAGGGTACCGTCATAGCCAATGGTTCCGATTTCCCGGTTGAGCATGTAAATCCATTTTTTGGATTGTATTCGTCTGTAACCCGTCAGGATCATGAAGGAAATCCACCGGAAGGCTGGTATCCTGAAGAAGCACTCAGCAGGGAAGAAACGCTCAGATCATTTACTGTAGATGCTGCTTATGCCGCCCATCAGGAAGATGTGCTTGGCAGCCTCGAAGAGGGAAAATGGGCCGATTTTATAGTTATTGACCGGGATTTCTTTGAAGTGCCTGCCATCGAGATCTGGCAAACCAACGTACTGGAAACCTGGGTAGCCGGAGAGAAAGTTTACGGCGAATAATCAAAAATTTATTTAGTTACTGTAAAAGCCGGACTGATCAGTCCGGCTTTTTTTGTTTTAGAAAATGGAACACTTGCACTTCATATGGGTTAAAAGCAGTGAATATCAATCAATACATATCCTATGAAGATCACTACCACGAAATTGATATCCTTTTTTTTAGCTGTTTCTATAGTAACGGTTTCATGTAATGAGAATAACAGTTCAGAGCCTCCTGAGCTTCCATCAGAGTCAACCATGCAAGCAGACTTCTCTGAAATGGAAAATGCGCAAAAGGCAAAAGCATCTGTAGCTGCTGAATCAAATTTCACCACAGCTTTGACTGCTACGGCAGTTACCAGATTGATTTTAAATGCAAATTTAGCCATTCCAAGGGCACTGGTGAGAGCGGCTCAACAACATGACCCTGAGGAAATCGCTGAGGGGGAATGGGAGTGGAGTTTCTCTACACAGGCTAATCAGAATCAATTTGCTGTTCGTCTTATCGCCGTGACCAATAGCCAAAGTGATGTAGAATGGCGATTTTTTGTAAGTAACTCAGCCACTACTCCTGTACTTGATAATGCCCTTTTATTCCATGGAAACACCAACTTTGATGCAACCAGCGGAACCTGGATCTATTACGATCCAGCAAGCGGAGATCAGGTTTCAACACTGGAATGGGACATTAATGACGATCAAAGAACGCTCACCCTGGAAGTAACCAGCGATCGAAATGATAAACATGGTGACACGATCGAATACTCATTTGATGGGACTGTTAAAACAATGGTGTACACTGATGTCTCTGCCAATGAAACAACCACGATCGAATTCAACACAGAAACCAAAGCCGGGTTTATGATTTCACCAGATTACAATAATGGAGTAAAAGCCTGCTGGGATGAAGATCTGAATAACACCAGTTGCTCAAGCTGATGTGAGAACTTCTCAAAAACAAACAAAGCCGGACTGATCCGTTCGGCTTTTTTATATTTCTATCCTCTTCACAATTACATATATTATATGTGCAATTTATGTAATAAGCTAAAGAGGATATATGGCAGGCAAGAAAAACCCATTGAGGGGAAGAGGCGCATCTGATAACCCGGTTAACCGTTTTGAAGGGAATTATATTGATTATGATCTGGATGAGGAAACGGGAGAGAAACCATCCCCAAAAACACAATACATTCCGGATCACACCCAGTCGGTGATCACATATAATAAAAGTGAAGACATTGGTTTTAACGCTAGCATAAATCCGTATCGGGGTTGTGAGCATGGTTGTATTTATTGTTATGCACGACCTTATCATGAATATCTGGGGTATTCTGCAGGTTTAGATTTTGAATCCAAGATCATAGTGAAATACGATGCTCCCAAGCTGTTGAAAAAAGAACTCAGTGCCGAGAAATGGAAGCCTCAGGTGATTGCCATGAGTGGTGTGACTGATATCTATCAGCCTGTGGAGCGAAAACTGGAACTTACCCGCCAGTGTTTGGAGGTGATGGCAGAATTTCGAAATCCGGTTGGGCTCATCACCAAGAACCACCTTATTACCCGCGATATTGACGTGTTATGCGAACTGAATGAGTATAACTGTGTGAGTGTAACCATATCCATTACCTCGCTGGATAAAGATCTTTCAGGCGTTATGGAACCGCGAACCTCTCGCCCCAAAAAAAGACTGGAAGCAATCCGGCGGCTGGCTGATGCAGGTATCCCTGTTGGGGTGAATGTGGCGCCCATCATTCCGGGGCTGACCGACCACGAGTGTGCTGAGATCTTGGAGCAAGCAGCTGCGGCTGGGGCAAAATATGCCGGTTATACTATTATCAGGCTTCCATATAAAGTGAAGGATCTGTTTGTTGAATGGCTGGAACAATATTTTCCTGAAAGAAAGAAAAAAGTTCTTCATAAGCTTCTGGATATGCGGGATGGTAAACTCAATAACTCCGAATGGGGCAAGAGAATGAAGGGGGAAGGTAATTTCGCGAAACAGATATCGGACCTGTTCCGGGTGCAAACAAAAAAGCTTGGTTTGAATGAACGCCAACGGATGTTAACTACCGAACATTTTGTAAGGAGCTCCGGCTCTCAGATGAGCCTGTTTTAAGGACATTACAAATATTTAACATCTTAGTAAGAAACAATTTCACTTTTCACTCGTCTACAAATATGTAGTAGCTTTTATATCCAATACCTTTTTGAGGAAATCACTTTAAGAATAGTAGCTTATTAAACATAGTAGCCCTCAAAATCAGGTATTGGTTTTTTTATTGAATGATTATTTGCAATTCATGTAATCTTCAAACTCAAATCGTATTTCTAATTTGACATTTGAACACCCGGAAAGTACAATTCAGGTGCCAATCTAATTTCTCAAATAGGAGGATACGTTATGAACGAAGAAACATTTCTCGAAGCCGCAGAATCAGGCGACCTCGAATCCATCAAGCAGCTCATCAACGATGGAACGGACGTTAACGCAAAAGACAATCACGAACGAACTGCGCTTTTGAAGGCAGCCAAACACGGGCATAAGGAGATCGCAGAATTATTATTGAGGCATGGAGCTGAAGCTGACCTGAGGGACAATCGCGGAACGTCTCCATTATACTGGGCTTCAACAAATGGGCATTATGGTATTGTACAGCTATTGATCGATTATCACAGCGATGTGGATGTACATGACGACCGGGGCTGGTCGGCTAAAGATCAGGCGATAACGCATCACCACAAAAATGTAGTGGAATTGTTAGATGCCGCCGGTGCACACTGAAAAGTAATCTTATTAAGCTGATATTATTAAAGCCTCATCAAACTGATGGGGCTTCTTTTTTGGGATGAGATTATGTAGTATTCGAAAATTCAACGAAGCCAATTAAGTCCAAGCGGATGCCTGAACTAGATTTAGGAAGTAGAACTGAATTAGGGATTTGGACAATATTCAAGATTGTAAAAACCCGAGCTTAGTCATTCCCATGAAGACGGGAATCTAGTTGTTACCAGCGACTCAATTATTGATAACTATCGATGAACAAATTCTGCGATCCAAATTCATATACTAAGCTATTCTTTCCCGTATATCAGAAATATTGTGGGGCGTTTATTAAGATCGGGGAGGTTTTTTGATTTCCAGCTACCCACATGTTTTGAGATGATCTCTTCGGTAGGCAAGGTAAGATCGGTAGCGGTACAAACCTGTGTATTGGATGCACAGGTATCAAGTACATCCTTTAAAAGCTCATTATTTCTGTAGGGCGCTTCCATAAAGATCTGCGTTCTGTCATGTCGCCGGGATTCTCCTTCAAGCTGTTTGATCATAGATTTTCTCTTCTTTTGATCAATAGGCAGGTAACCATGGAAAGCAAACTGCTGTCCGTTAAAACCGGCTGACATAAGAGCCAGTAAAATAGATGAAGGTCCCACTAGCGGAACTACTTTGATCTGGTATTGATGAGCAAGTTTGATCAATTTTGCACCGGGATCGGCCACGGCAGGAGCTCCTGCTTCCGATAGAATGCCGGCATCTTTACCATCCAAAAGCGGACTAAGAAACGAGTGGATTTCCTGCTCGGGGGTATTTTTATTGAGCGGATAGAAATCAATTTCGTACTCAGGTACCGTGTCCCCAACCCATTGTAAAAAGGAGGTAGCCGTTCGCAGGTTTTCCACCATCAGTACTTCCAGTTTGCGGAGTACATTCAGGGTGTATTCTGGTAAGGCGTTATTTTCTCCGGTTTTTCCAAGAGTTGTCGGGATGAGATAAAGCGTTCCTGTTTTCATGAATCGACTCGTTCTATAGTGAATTTTTCATCATCGGCATTGATGGTTTTACGGCGGATATATCGGTTCACAAAAAAGCCGAAAAAGACGGTGACCGCTAAGCCCAGGAAGGCCACTCCCATATTATACAGAGAGGTACTTCGCTGGATGTCATAAGTAGGGAAAAGTACAATTTCCTGAAATGCTCCTTTTTCATATCGCACCGGAATAGTGTTGCTTTTCATAAGCTGCTGGGCCATCTGCACGGAAAGGGTCATTCGCCGTTCAATAGTATCGCCTTCAGCTTCAAACCGGATGTTCACATACCCATTACTTTGGGCAGCTATTTGTTTGATCTCAAAATCAGTGATCTCGGCAAGATAGGTTTCACCGTTATCGTACGTACTTTTTGCTCCCTGATAAACTAAGCCTTGCTGTACTACAAGAAACAGGAGATAGGCAGGAATAAGCCAATAAAAGTGAAGCAGGCTGTATTTATTCATTATTTTCAGAAATTTGTTGGAGAGTGGTTTCATACAGAGCCGGATCCCAGATCAGGCGTTGCTGGAAGTCTTCCTGCATGTGGTTTGCACTCATATGAACCCAGAATCCAACGGGCAGCTGATCAAAGAAAATTGCTTGAACAGAAGTGTGGCCGTCGTAAGTGGAAGTCCCAAAATCAATGCCGGCTAACAGGCCCATTCTGTTATCGTAGATAGCTCCATAATCTTCAAAACTGCGGGCGATCGGTTCGGAACCCATTGGCCAGCGTAGTTTAGCCATGATCTGTTCAGAAACTTCCGCTGAGATGACCTCTTTTCGCAACAGGCGGGCCATCAGGTCTGCCAGCTGACGGGATGTGGCTTGTGGAAAGTAAGCGAGTGCATCCCGTTCCTGCATGAAAGTCAGTGATAACCGGTCTTCCTCAAACTGCTCTTTAACCTGTTCATTGAAATCGGGATCGTCTTTAAGCCTTCGGGCAGATTGAATGGCTTGGTCAGCAAATGTTGAAAAGGGTATAACTTTCAGATCAGAAGTATCATTTAAAGACGGATTGATACGCATATACATCCCGCTAAAAGGAATTGGAAAAGCTGATTCCGGCATTGCCAGGGTATCCATTAAAGCACGCATATTATCCTCTCCCAAACGAAACCACAGGTAATCGGCGGAAACAAGATCGCTATTCTGGAGCATGGCATTTACAACTTCATCAAGCGGAGCGGTGCCATCTTCAAAGGTATCGATGAGTTTCTTGTGATTATTCTCACTGATCTCAGGAAGGGCATATTTCTCGATCTCCTGTAGACTTATTTCTTCTTCCGGGTTGAGCTGGCCTTCTTCAACCTGACGTACATATTCCATCAGCAAAAAGAGGTTTGTGGTTGCCCCCAGTGCCCGTGGAGTGTTCTCCTGATAAAAAATTCCGGAATCAGGATCATTCACATTGTAGGAAGTGATGGAAACCCATTCGGGATGTTCTCCTACAAAATCGGCTAAACCGGCTAGTGAATAGGTGTTTTCGATGTATTGGCTTCCTTCGGCCATGCCGGCTTCGTTTTCAAAAAGGGTTTTAAAGCCGGAATAATTGAGTCCTATAACCATTGCAAAAACAAATGCGGCAGCGCCTAAAAAAACGCCCAGGAACTTGAGTGCTCTCTTCAAGAATCAGTAAAGTTTGAGATTGGAAATTAAAGCTCAAAGATACAAAGAAGAACAGAGCATATCCTGATTTTGTAACAGATAATTGATATTCGTGATCAGGAATTAACTGAATCACGAGTTCCAACAGCTATGATCAAAATCCAGAAACAATGCGCATCAGCTCCGCACTCATCCAGGCTCCATAGGTTCCGAGGGCATAACCCAACACAGCAAGCAGCACACCAACCGGTGCCAAGGCCGGATGAAAAGCAGAGGCTACAATGGGGGCTGATGCCGCACCACCTACATTGGCCTGACTCCCAACCGCCACAAAGAAGAAGGGGGCCTTAATGAATTTCCCAACGATCAAAAGAATGGTGACGTGGATTAAGATCCATACCGCACCAATAACAAAATAGCCGGGTGCATCCAGCATGGAAGCAATATTCATTTTCATTCCTATGGTCATTACCAAAATGTAGAGGAAAAGACTCCCGATCTTTGAAGCTCCGGCACCTTCAAGGTTACGTGCTTTCGTGAAGGATAGAATAAGTCCACCCGTAGTGGCTACAACTATGATCCAGAAGAAAGAAGAGTTCAAACTAAGGCGAGATAAATTCGGAGCATTTTCAGTGATCCAGGGAGCAATGGAATCTCCGGCAAGGTGTCCGAGTGCCACCAACCCGAATGCTATGGCAATGATCTTCGTGAAATCAACCAAGGTTGGCACCTTTGCAATTTCAGCCTGATAGTCTGCGATCTTGTGCTTGAGGTTTTCAATGGCAGATGAGTCTGCTTTAAACCAGCTGTCCACTTTATCTGAGATCCCGGCTCCATATAAAAGGAAGGCCATCCAGATATTAGCGACTATAATATCTACGGTAACCATGGCCCCAAACAGATCGGTGCTGGGTTCATAGATCTCGAGCATGGCAGTTTGATTTGCTCCGCCTCCGATCCAGCTACCGGCAACCGTTGCAAGTCCGCGCCACACTTCCTCGGGGCCGGTCCCTCCAATGATCTCAGGATTGATGGTCCCTACGATCAAAATAGCAATTGGACCACCCAGCATAATGCTGAAAGTACCGGCAAGGAACATGATCACGGCCTTCGGACCAAGATTAATAATTCCTTTCAGATCAATACTCAGGGTTAGTAAAACCAGACTGGCAGGCAGCAAATACCGTGAAGCCACATAATAGAGATTGGAGTCTGCTTCCGATACTACGCCAAATGTGGTAAGCAAAGAAGGAATGAAATAGCACAACAGCAGGGAGGGAACAAACTTATAGAATTTCTGCCATTTCGGATTATCGCTGTGGGAGGTGATGAAAATTCCTGCAAGTATGACCATCAATAATCCAAAGGTGACGGCATCGCTGGTGATGAGTGCTGAATCCATGTTCTGAATTTGGTATGATTAAATTTCGGTTGAGAATACAAAAAATTTCTATGAATCAGTAAGAAGGAAATTCAAGATGAAAGATTCAAAATTAGAGATTGGTAAAAGACCCGCTGAATAATCTTTATTCTTTAATTTTGAATTTTTATTAGTATTTAAATGAGTCTTTTGGCCAAATAGTCTTTATTTTTACGTTTCACTCATTTTCATCAATTCAACTCTTTTTACAGAATGATCGTATCCAAATTTGGAGGCACAAGCGTAGGAACGTTTGAAGCCATGCAGCGCAGTGCAAAAATTGTGGCAGCCGACCGCAATCGACAGCTAATCGTAATCAGCGCAACATCGGGGACTACCAATGATCTCGTGGCTCTTTCATCAGAGAAGGATTCCACCAGCCGGGAAGAGATCTTAGGTAGAATTGAGGAGCGTCATCTATCTATAATTGAAAAGTGCAAAGAACAGGATCAGCTGAAAAAAGAATTCTTTGAGGAGTTTTCGAACCTGCGGGAGCATCTTGATTTTGTGGGTCGCGACAAACGCTGGAAGGATACGCTGTATTCTTTTGGGGAGTTGATGTCGACCCGAATTTTTGTGCAGGTTTTGAACGAGCATGGTGTTGATGCCGATTGGCTGGATGCCCGGCAAGTCATGAAAACCGACTCTACCTTTGGAAATGCGGATCCGATCATAACTTCAATCAAGAAGAAGGCAGAAGACCATATTAAATCAGGGAAAACATATCTTACCCAGGGTTTTATAGGATCTGATGTATTTGGCAATACAACGACGTTAGGTCGGGGAGGGAGTGATTTTTCAGCTTCATTGTTTGCTGAAGCCGTTGGCGCAGATACCCTTGAGATATGGACAGATGTTGCCGGCGTATATACCACCGATCCAAGAATAGTACCGGAAGCTCATCCCATTCAAGAGATCAGTTTTGACGAAGCGGCAGAGCTTTCTGTATTTGGCGGAAAGGTCCTTCACCCTGCAACTTTAAAACCGGCTATTCGGGGGGGAGTGAATGTCCGAGTGGCGTCCAGTTCAGACCCTGATGCCCCTGGAACTTACATCGTAAAAGAAACGGAGGAGAAGCCTACACTTCGGGCTATTTCGCTGCGGAAAGATCAGACTTTGCTTACCGTAAACAGCCTTGAGATGCTTCACCAGCATGGTTTTTTGGCACATTTGTTCAAAACATTGGCTGAGCATAAGATCTCAGTAGACTTGGTTAGTACGAGTGAAGTTAGCGTAGCACTGACGCTCGATACCGCTGTAAATGCAGCCAATAAAGTGGAACTTACCGATGAAGTACTCGAAGAATTAGGCCGCTTTGCTGAAGTGATCGTTGAAAAGGATCTGGCGCTGATCGCCTTGATCGGAAACGATCTTCAAAAAACTTCGGGTATTGGCGGCCCCCTTTTCACGGCACTTGAAAAATTCAATGTGCGGCTGATCTGTCACGGAGCCAGTCCCAATAACTTGTGCTTCCTGGTAGATCACGAAGAAGCGGAAGGTATTGTACAGATGGTGCATAAGAAGTTTATTGAGAAATAAGTATTGCCTATCAATTTCATAAGTAAAAGAGTCTTAATAAGGTAAATAAAGTCCTTTCAAACCCTTATTTTACATTTCAATTTTGAATGAAATCAATGTATGAAAATAGCTGTTATTGGAACCGGTAAAACCGGTGGAAAAGTAGTGGAGTTACTTGGAGAGGAACTTTCCGAAGCTTTTGATGAGCACAATCCGCCAACCGTAGAAAAACTTAAACAATCGGATGCTGTCATAATTTTTGTGCCGGGTGATGCGGTTGCAGATGTTATAGATGATGTCATGGAAGCCGGAATCCCTGCTGCATGGGGTAGTACCGGGTATGAATGGCCCGCCGATCTTGATAAGCAGGTTAAAGCAAATAATACAAAATGGGTGTTAGCCTCCAATTTTAGTTTGGGGATGAATGTGATCCGCAAAAGTATTCAGGCGATATCAAAAGCATCCGATATTTTAAAAGATCCGGAATTTCATATTCACGAAGTGCATCACGTACATAAAAAAGATGCGCCAAGCGGAACGGCTCTTTCCTGGAAGGAATGGCTGGATAAGGAAGCTGAAGTAACCTCAGCCAGAGAAGGGGATGTGAAAGGAATTCATGAACTTACAGTGAAGACGGGCACGGAAGAGATCACCCTGAAACACAAAGCCCTGGACAGGGCATTATTTGCGGAAGGAGCTATCTGGGCCGCAAAGCAGATGGTGGAAAACCATGACGTTGAAAACGGAGTACACGCCTTTGGACAGCTATTCGATCAAATTATAATGGAGGAGAACTAATGGAAAATTTCCCACTGTGGACGGCAATAATCACTCCCATGAATCCTGATGGAAGTGTGGATTACGATAGTTTTGAAACGCTGCTCAGAAAACAGGAAGAGGCCGGAAATGGCGTTTTAGTTTTAGGCAGTACCGGCGAAGGACTAAATTTGAATGAGGAAGAGAAGCGAGGCATTGTTCAGTTCACGAATGGACTCGATCTCGATGTCCCTATGATGGTAGGTATCGGAGGATTTGGTTTATCGGCACAGGTAGATTTTATTCACTGGCTGAACGAAGTGGAACCTGATGCGTTGCTTTTGGTAACTCCTTTGTACGCCAAGCCCGGAGCTGAAGGTCAGTTTGAGTGGTTTTCAGAACTGATGGCTGAAACCGAACTTCCCTGCATGCTCTATAATGTACCGTCGCGAACAGGAGTAAAAATGCACCCAAGCGTGCCTGCAAGACTTTCCCAAGAATTTGACAACCTGATGGGAGTGAAAGAAGCAAGCGGAAGTGTGGAGGAATTTAAAGCATTCCGCCAGGAAGCACCGGATGTGAAATTTTACAGCGGAGATGATGGTATGACGCCCGCCTTCACTAAAGAGGGAGGCGTAGGACTGGTTTCCGTAGCAGCTAATGCATGGCCAAAGGCAACTCATAAATATGTTGATCTGTGCCGGGCCGGTGAGACTGAAGGGCTATTTCCGTTATGGAAAAATGCAACGGACGCCCTATTCAAAGCTCCGAATCCTGTTCCGGTGAAAACCTTGTTGCACAAAAAAGGATGGATCGCAAATGATACGGTTCGGCTTCCGCTTTCATTAAGTGATATTTCAAAAGAAGTGGAAGAAAACCTGCAGAAATTCGATAAGGATATTTCGGACTGGCTGGCTAAGCAGTGATCTTTTTTGAATAATATGAGTAACAGCTCAGCTTGAGATCCTGCAGACGAAAATTTTAATTAAATAACATCACAAATTAAGTATGAATTACGAAGATATTTTAGATCAATTAGAAGAAGGAAAGGTTCGAGCAGCCAATAAAACTGAGAATGGATGGGAGGCAAATGTTGAAGTTAAAGAAGCCATTTTAGCCTCATTCAAAGATGGAGAAAACACCAGTTACGACGGAATTTATGAGGGTTTTGTAGATAAGCACAACCTGCCTCCGCGATACTTCTCTCCTGAGGATGGCGTTCGTTTAGTGCCGGGTGGTTCGTCCGTACGACGCGGTGCTTATGTGTCCTCCGGAGTGATCATCATGCCGCCGGCATACATAAACGTAGGTGCTTTCGTGGATGAAGGCTCTATGGTAGATAGTCACGCGCTGGTGGGTTCTTGCGCACAGATCGGCAAGAATGTACATCTTTCCGCAGGCGTTCAAATTGGCGGTGTGTTGGAGCCGGTTGGAATGAATCCGGTGATCATTGAAGACGATTGTTTTATTGGAGCTGGATCGGTGATCGTTGAGGGAATTTTAGTAAAAAAAGGCGCTGTAATTGCTCCCGGCGTAACGCTTTCCAAAGCTGTCCCTGTGTATGATACGGTGAATGAAAAAGTTCTGGAGCGTGGATCTGCAATTCCCGAAAATGCAGTGGTGATTCCCGGAACGCGACCTGTTGGAAACGACTGGGCCAAAGAAAACGGTCTTAGCATGGCGTGCCCAATTATTGTGAAGTACCGGGATGAAGGCAGCAATGCATCTCTGGAGTTAGAAGAAGCGTTGCGTTAATTTTCTGCCTCTAAATCTCAAACACACGAAAAGAATTGAAGCCTGAACATTATTAAGATGTTCAGGCTTTTTTATGGATTGTATCTATTCAAAAATTAACATAGTACGTAGGTCGGACAGTTTGTCCGACCAGTATAAATTGATACCCCAGATATTTTAGATGGATCGGAAAGGGTCGGGCAAGCTGCCCGACCTACGTTGTGGTAGATACTTAAACAAAAAAGCTCAGGGGGATGCTAGAACCAGCGAAACTCAGCGTCTAACTCCGCGAAAATCTGCGAGAAAAAAGTGTGGTATATGGTTCGAAATAAATCTCACGCAGAGTTACGCAGAGGGAACCGCTGATTTTCGCAGAGTTTTGTTGATGGGTATAAAAAAGGTCCAAGCGGACGCTTGAACCAGTTTTTAAGCCTTTCTATTAATAATTAGTTATGAATCTCAATCCAGATCTTCAGGCAGATTGAAATCTACGTCAGTTCGGTAATCACCTAAAAGATGTTGGGCGAAGTAATACCATTTTTGACGTTCGAAATAGGCTTGATAAGGACCAAATCCATGGCGACGTCCGGGAAGCATCATCATATCAAATCGCTTGCCAGCTTTGATCAGGGCGTCAGCCAGGCGAATGGTGTTGGCAGGATGGACATTGTTATCCATATCTCCGTGAACCAATAGCAGGTGGCCTTTAAGGTTTTCAGCAAGTTCAGCATTGGTCTTAATTTCTGACTCAAAGGTGATCTCCTCGCGTTCCACTTCAACGCTGTCTTCATTCATTTCAGTTACGGTTTTTCTCTTTTCCGTCACGCCATGATGCGTTTCACTCCACCAGGTGTTGTACACATTATTATCATGATTTCCGGCACTTGAAACAGCAACATCATAAAAGTCAGGAAAGGAGAGAAGGGCAGCCGTACTCATAAATCCACCACCGGAATGGCCAAATATGCCCACTTTATTTTGATCGATAAAAGAATGCCGAGAAGCCAATTGCTCGATGCCATATTTGTTGTCCTTCAGTGGATAATCCCTAAGATTGTCATAGCCGTAGGTGTGATAATATCGTGAACGAACCGGGCTTCCGCCTCGCTGACCAAAAGCTACCACCACAAATCCAAGTTGAGCAAGCGCCTGATTTCGGCCGGTATAGCCGGTTAATGAAAAGCTGGTGGGAAAGGGCTCTGTTTGCGGCCCGGGATACACATAAGAGATTATAGGATAAGACTTCGTTGAATCGAAATCGAAGGGTTTCCACATTACGCCGTACAGATCGGTAGCGCCATCAGCGGCTTTGATCTTGAATTCTTCAGGGGCTTGCCATCCAATTTCTTTGGCAGGACTCATGTCTACTTGCTGTAGGTCGAGGATGATTTTTCCATTTGCATCGCGAAGAACGGAGCGGGTGGGCTCATGAACGCGGGAGAAATTATCCACGAAATAATTCCCTTCTTTAGATTCTGAGATGCTGTGGTCTGCATTTTCAGGGGTTAGGTGACGGAAATTGGATCCATCAAACTTCACGCTGTATAAATGCTCATAATAAGGATGATCTCCATCGCGGCCATAGCCTTCAAAAAAGATGGTTTGTCGGGTGGTATCAATTTTTACCACATCGCCCACCACGAAATTGCCTTGTGTGATCCGGTTTTTGAGGTTGCCTTCAGAATCATACCGATAAAGCTGTCCCCAGCCGGTGCGCTCGCTCCACCAAATATATTCTTCGCCATCGTTGATGATTCCCAGGTGCTGAAAACTCCAGTTGAAATAGGGCTCACTCGTCTCGCTGAGCAAAACTTCGGTTTCTCCGGTTTCCGTATTTCCGATCAGGATATCCACTTTGTCCGAAGTTCGGTTTTCCCGGTAGATATATAATTTATCGGAGCTGTTGGAGCGATAGTCTCCGGTTTGATAGTTACCGTAATTGGCTCTCAGATCCTGATCTTCCCACTTGTCGGTATCCATAATAATGCGCTCGCGACTTTCAATATCAAACACCTCAATTTGGGGAATGCCGATCTCTTCTTCCCCGGGCATGGAGTACTTATACGTTTCAAGTTCAGGTCGTTCGCCCAGAGAATTGATCACCCAAAGTTCTTCAACTGCACGATTATCGGTGCGTTGTATGTACAGTTTCGTTTCATCATCAAAAAAGTCAGCGCGGGTTCGAAGGCGTTCATTGGAAGTGGTATCACCCTGATCGGCCTGGTAGCTGAACCAGCGCTCACCATCTTCGGTAAGCTGAATTTCGCTGCTGTCAGGATCGTCTGAACGCATTAGGTACAGATCATGATTCTTTGCAAAAGCGATCCAGGTACTGTCGGGAGAGTAGGTTGCCCAGCGCTCGCGTTCTTCTTCTTTCAGCGAATCACCTTTTATCAGATCATTTCCATTCAGATTGTAGGTGAATTCAATACTGTCTACATGAAAGGTGAAGCGTTCTTTGTCAGTGTCGTATTCAAAATCATCCAGATCGAGATCCAGGTGATTGAAAGGGCGCTCGAAGATCTCAGAAAGCTGTGCCGCTACATTTTCCCGATTAAAAAGCTCGCGCTGTGTGGGACGTTCGGCATCGACGAAATACCAATTTGTGCCTTCACGGTTTTCAAATTCATACCAAAAAGTGTTGGTGTCTTCGATCCATCGCGGATACACGCCGGTATCACCGATAAGGTTTTCCATGCGTTCGCCGGTGAATCGTTCGGCGGCTTCAAAGTTGGCTTGTGCATGAACAGACTGCGATATCAAAACAAAAAACAGAACTGTTAAGAGCAGATGGGAAATAGTAGAGAGTGGCTTCATAAATAATAATTGCAGTTAGAGAATGGCTGACAAGAAACGGGATTTAGTTGTAAAACACTGCTAAATTACCTCAGTTCGATAATTAAATATCCCAATAGTCCCCGAATTGGGTCATTTCCGTGCAGACGGGAATCTAATAATTACCATTAGATCAGCTATGGAATCCTGCAAATAATTTAGTTTTGGACATTCCAATCTGTATGATCGCTCAAATTTTTTGAAAAGTCGCATTAACTATTTAGTAAAACCCTCCAAGGGTTGGCTACGCTAATCCTTTTTGAATTTTTGCTGTTCATTTTCAAAATCTTCGTCGCTGATGAGTCCTTGTTGCCAGAGTCCGGTCAGGTAATCGAGTCGCTCCATTTCGCCCGGTTCATATGCTGTCTCGCGAGGCTGAGCCTGTTTTTTAGCTTCCAGTCTTTTCAGTTCAGCTTCCACTGCTTTTTCGATGGAAAGGGCGATCTGTTCGGGATTTTCGAATCCAACAAGTTCAATTTCCCGTCCTGAGGTGCGGATGGTAACCGGACCAACGCCAAACTGTGTTTCTCCGGGAATGGCTTTACGGATGTCAACCAGATCAATATTCTGTGAAATATGACCGTCAACAACCGTGATCTTTCGGTCGGTAATTTCATAGCGGATGCTCGCATGTGTCTTTCGCGTTCGCCACAAAATATAGATGCCGACGAGAACGGGGGTGAGCAAGATGCCGAGAGCATATTGCCAGAAAAAGGCTTTCCAGGAAGGAGTTAGGGTGATGGAGCGTTCGTTGCTAGTCATAACAGATTTTACAGATTATATCCCTAAAAAATCGAGGGGTTTTTTGTATCTTTTGATTTCTAAACGTAGCCATAGTTAACAAAATTCAGAAACTCTTGAAACCCTGGAAATACGTTGTTGCCGTCGGAATGACGATCGTGATCGCTGCCGGCTTTTTGATCCACATCCCATTTATCCCCATTCTTGAACAAACGGCGCGAAATATCTTTTTCCACGTCCCCATGTGGATGGCTATGTTTGCGCTGTTCATCATCAGTTTTTGGTATAGCATCAGGTATCTGAATGAGCCGAAACCGGAGTTTGATATCAAAGCATCTTCGGCGGCAAGTGTGGGCGTGGCTTTTGGAATTTGCGGATTACTGACCGGCTCGCTTTGGGCGCGATTCACCTGGGGTTCCTGGTGGACCTTCGCCGAACCCAAAATGAATTTGGCAGCCTTGGCTATGATGATCTACGTAGCCTATTTTGTTCTCCGGTCTGCCTTTGATGATCAGGAGAAACGCGCAAAACTGTCGGCCGTTTACAATATTTTTGCAACCACCACCATTCCGTTTTTGCTGTATGTGGTTCCGCGTCAATTAACAAGCCTGCACCCCGGTGCGGATGGAAATCCTGCTTTTAGCGAGATCACAGCCGATGAATTACGTTATATTCTATACCCGGCCTTTATAGGTTTTATCGCACTTGGCATCTGGATCTATGATGTGGTACATCGTTACAAAAAGGTTCAATTCGACGTAGAGAATTCGTAAATTTTCATCCACAAAAAAATTCAGATTTAAATGCAAGAAGATTCACTCGCCGCCGTTGATACGCTGACTCAAGCCTATTCCGATGAATGGGCCGGAGCAAACGGAGCAGAAGAGGCGGGAGCATTCATACAATTTATGTCCTCAAACGAACTTATTTACGTAGTGTTGGGAGTAAGCCTGATCATATGGCTGGTACTCCTGTTCTTCCTTTTCCGCGTTGACCGAAAAGTGAGTAAACTCGAAGATCAAATTCAATCCAAACAAGAAGAAGCATGAAGCCAAAGTTAATCATTGGAATTGTAGCCATCGTGGGATTTACCTCGCTGCTGATGTACAATTTCGGCGAAAGTATCAGTACCTATACCACATTTGAGCAGGCCGGTGAGCGAGCAAACGCGCATATTCCCGGAATCTGGGATGAAGAGAAAGGTGCCGAATTCTCCCTCGAAACCAAACGCTTTACCTTTCACATGATCGATGAGGCGGGCGAATCCCGTAAAGTGGTGTATCCCAAACCAAAACCCAATAATTTTGAGGATGCCGATCAACTGGTGGTTATTGGAGAAATGCGGGGCGATACCTTCTACGCCAGCGAAATGCTGATGAAATGTCCTTCCAAATACAACGATACGGACCCCGGCCAATTTACGGAAGCTTCAGTATCTCAGAACTTATAAGAACATCCTTTTGAGCTATTCCTGTGAAAGCAGGAATCCAATTCTATCTATGGTTTTTGAATTTTGAAATTGCTGAGGAATACTCAATTTCATTCAACTACTCTCTCACTGAACACTTTTTGACCCGATAATTTATGTTAGGCATTCTCGGTAAAATCCTGATCTCGGCTTCATTTGCAACATCATTGCTTGCCCTGGTCTTCTACTTCATTTCCGCCAATCGCGATCAGGAGAAAACACTCCGCATTGGAAACTGGCTGTTTGCGGCTAAAACTACCTTTCTTGTTGTTGCATCCGGAATCCTGATCTATCTCATTTTTCAGCATCAGTTCCAGTATTACTATGTGTTCAACTACACCAGTCTGGATCTGACACCCCGATACCTGTTCTCTGCATTCTACGGCGGACAGGAGGGAAGCTTCATGCTCTGGATCTTATTCTCTGCATTCCTTGGTTTTGGGTTGATGAAATGGACGCGTCCTCCGTATAAGGCCCCGGTACTTTTCTTTTTGACGATGACCCAGGTATTTCTGCTTTCCATGCTTTTAGGCTGGGATATTTTTGGGCTGAAATTAGGCGCTTCTCCTTTCCGAACCATAGCCGAGGAAATGCCCAACGCACCTTTCCTGCAAACCAATCCCGATTTTGTTCCGAATGATGGAAGCGGGTTGAATGACCTGCTCAAAAGTCCCTGGATGATGATCCACCCACCGGTCCTATTCATCGGTTTTGCCATGATGACTATCCCGTATTGTTTTGCCATGGCGGCACTTTGGAAACAAAAATATAACGAGTGGATCAGTCCTGCTTTGCCGTGGACCTTAAGTGCAAACGTGGCGCTCCTTACCGCGATTTTCCTTGGAGGGTATTGGGCGTATGTCACGCTTTCCTTTGGTGGATATTGGGCCTGGGATCCGGTTGAAAATGCATCTCTTGTTCCCTGGCTGATCGGTACGGCGGGCATTCATACTATGATCATTCAGCGCAAAAGTTCGGTGGCGCAGAAGTCATCCATATTGTTTGCGATACTCGCTTACGTGTTTGTTGTGTACGAAACCTTCCTGACGCGCTCGGGAATCTTGGGCAGTTCATCTGTACACAGTTTTGTGGACCTGGGATTATATAATCAGCTTTTGGCATTTATGCTGGTTGTGACTCTTGTTGGTTTGGGACTCTTTTTTTGGAGATACAAAGAACTTCCTTCACCCGAAAAGGAAGCGAGTATTTTAAGCCGCGAATTCATGACGGTATCCGGAGCGATGTTATTGCTCATTCTGGGACTGGTGATCATTTTAGGAACAAGTTCTCCCATCCTGGGGCAGTTATTTGTAGACAAGCCAACGCCTCCGGAGATCAGTTTTTATAACGACTGGAGCATGCCTATTGCAATGATCATGGCGATATTTACCGTCCTTGGTCAATATCTGTTCTGGAAGAAATATGATGCAGAATCACTAGCATCGGAGCTCATCAACCCGCTGTTGGTTACAAGTACCGTCACTATTCTTGCCATTATTTGGGGTGATGTCCGAAACTTATACTACATGGTGTATCTGTTCTGTGGATTTTTCGCAATTGTTGGTAACGGCTGGATCTTAATTCGCCTTATAAGACAAAAGCCCAAATTGATCGGTGGTGCTTTGACGCACGTTGGTTTCGGGATGTTACTTGTTGGAATTTTAGCTTCATCGGCATACAATAGTCCGCTGGTGGATCAACAAACTGCGCAGTACAACGAGGCTGTGAAACAGGGAGAAGTGACCGACGAGCAGGGATTCAAAGTCACACAGCTCGAGGAAATGTTGATGCTCAACCTGAATGAAACCATTCTCGTTGATGGCAGATACATGGTAACCTATGAAGGCTATGAGCTCGACAATACCGTCCGTCGTGGTCAGCAAACCTACAAGATCAAATTTGAGCCCGTGGATGGCGGCAAGCCGTTTTATATGAGGCCGGAAGTTTATCCGATGCTGACTTCCTCAACAGCAGAAAACATTCAATGGTCGGTAGATCCGGATGTGCGAACCGGACTTCTGAGTGATATCTATTTATATGTGGGCGGAAGTTCGTATGTGCAGGAACAGAATGACAGAGCCGCGGAGATGAATTCCACGATGCAGAATGTGGCAGATCAGGATACAACGGCAGAAAAGGAAAGCGTGCAGTCATTTAATTTCACTCCTGGAGAAAGCAAGGATGTGGGTAATTATACGATTCGATTTGTGAATTACATGCGTACTGACAGCACTGAATTACCGCCAAATACCTCCATAGGCGTTCGGGCTGAAGTGGAGCTCATTCACCCCGCAAGTGATCGTATTGTGACTTTAAATCCATTGTTTGCAGTCTACTCCGAAAATGGACAGAGTTACATTTTTTCACCCCCATCTTTTGCACGGGAATTTGGTCTGGAATTCCAGTTCACTCAGATCAATCCACAGGAAAATAGCATAGAACTGACCGTGACAGGACTCGAAGAAGAATATGAACCGGAGTGGGTTTTGATCGTGGCCGATGAAAAACCATTTATATCGGTAGTTTGGGCCGGTACCTTTATGCTCATGATTGGATTTAGCATCTCAATTTTCCGACATTGGGGCAGAGAACGCAAAAAGAACTCCGAATAAAGAACATCGAACATCCAACGCTTAACTTTCCTGGAACAACATGATTAAAGCGACCAATAAATTAATTAAGGAAATACATTCAACCTTCGGTGTTGAATGTTCGATGTTTGATGTTCAAAAGCTGCTGGCTTTAACAATTATTTGTTTATTTCCTTTTATCACTGTTGCTCAAACGCAAGATAATCTGCCTTCTCCGCGCGGAGCTTTTCTTCGTTCGCTGGTGATGCCGGGCTGGGGACATTATTATGCAGATAACACCGACTGGAACCGAGGTAAATATCACCTGGCAGGAGAGGCCGTGTTGGTGCTTTCTTATTTTGGATTGGATGCCCGGGCGAATACGCTTGAAAATGATTTTTACACCTTAGCTCAAAGCAAAGCCGGTACGGATCTTTCCAACAAGTCCCGCGACTATCTGATCGCCATTGGCAACTATGACAATCTGGAGGAATACAATCAAGCCCAGCTCCGTACGCGAAACTGGAATCGATTGTATGATGATACCCCGGAATTCAGATGGAGCTGGGAAAGTGCTGACCTTCGGAATCAATACCGGGATGCAAGGGAGCAGGTAGATGGAAACCGAAGTCAGTTGCCCACACTACTTTCCCTCATGGTTGTAAACCGATTGGTGAGCGGAATCAGTGCTTTTGTGAAAGCCCGGGATATGGGCGAGAACCTTCCTGAAGCCAGCTTTTCTTACGTCAACCAATTCGGCCAGCGCGGAGTTACTGCTAATCTACGATTCGATTTTTGATTTATAGATCTCAGTTTTGTGAATCACCCCTAGCGCAAGCGTCTCCCGAGCATTCGGGATGCGGTGAGGGATTTAGAGCAATTAGCCTAAGCAGGGAAAGGTCCAAGCGGACGCTTGAACCAGTTCTTGTGTTGTACTCGTTACGAACCACTGGTTCGTAATGCCTGCCGGGACCTCCCGGTCCCAGTGAATAGTCAACCTATGTAATTAATTACCAACGAAAAGGAACTCACCATGAAACGAACCCCACTCATCCTATTGCTGCTGCTTGCCACGGCTGTGCTGCTTTCCAACTGCACTCAGTCTGGCCCCTGCGAAGGCTCGCTGATCTTAGAAAACCCCATCCCCGATACTACCGTGGCTGTGGGGGATACCTTGTTTATTGATCTCACCAATCCGCCGGTGTTTGTGAGTTCGGAAGGGAGGATTTCGTATCATTTTAATGGAATACAAGGAGCTACTAATATCAGACTTAACTTGGTTGATAATCCTAACGATGATGATAAAAATACTCTCTTTCTGATATATGGTTTGAATCAGGGCGAATCGATACTCGAGTTAAAAGCATCTTCTAGTTGCTTAGAAAATAGTCAATTATTAAAAATAACTATCACAGAATCATGAGAAATAAAATCGGAGTACTACTAATAATTACGTTTGTCCTCGTTCCGTAGCTCCGCACAGGAATGCCTGATGGAGGCTCTGCCTCAAACTACAATCACTACGAAGACACAAAGCCTCCACCAAAATATCTGTAAAAACCCATCTCACTGGCTTGAAAAACGCTTCCAAAACCCCTAATCTGCTGAAAATTCAAACCGTAAAGAAATCATAAAAATGGACGCAAAAAAAGTAGCTGTAATTGGCGGCGGAACGATGGGAAATGGCATTGCTCACGTTTTTGCCATGAGTGGAATTCCCGTTAACCTGATCGAAACCAAACAAGAATTTGCTGATCGCGCGCTTTCAACCATCGAAAAAAATCTGGATCGGATGGTGAAAAAGGAAAAGATCGATGAAGCAAAAAGGTCAGAAACGCTCGACAGCATTTCCATTTTTCTGGATGTGAAAGAAGGAGTGAAGGATGTGGATCTGGTGGTAGAAGCAGTCCCTGAAAATTTTGAGATCAAGAAATCGGTTTGGAGTCAGGTGGATGAAGCCGCTCCCGACCATGCTATTTTAGGGTCAAACACCTCATCCATCTCAATCACCAAATTAGCTGCCCTTACCGATCGCCCAGAGAAATTCATTGGAATGCACTTCTTCAACCCGGTGCCGGTCATGAAATTGGTGGAAATTGTACGCGGACTCGAAACCAATGACGAAACCTACGATGTAGTTGAGGAAACCGCTAAGAAGCTCAATAAAGCACCGGTTCCCGTAAACGACGCTCCCGGTTTTGTAAGCAACCGCGTGCTCATGCCGATGATCAACGAAGCGATCTTTTGTGTGGGTGAAGGCGTGGCCACGCCCGAGAATGTGGACGAAGTGATGAAGCTTGGAATGGCGCATCCTATGGGACCGCTACGACTTGCTGATTTCATTGGACTGGATGTATGCCTCGATATCCTGAACGTGCTATACGATGGTTTCAAAGATCCCAAATACCGTCCGGCACCGCTGTTGGTTAAAATGGTAGATGCTGGAAAACTCGGAAATAAAACCGGGGAAGGATTTTACAAATACGACTAAGCTTAAGCCCCTCGGTCTGACGGCTCAAAGTCCGTCTGACCGAGGGGTGAATTCGAGCAACTAAGCCTTAGCCATCGATCAGACCCGTGATCGGTCAGATAGGATTGCTTGCCATGACATACAGGACCCTATCCCTGGCCCTTCCCTAACGCACTTTTTTATGTTGTCCGTGATGAAATTAACACTCTCCTCTTTTCAAGTAATCATTCTTGATTATAACAGTATGCGCCAAGGGAAAAGGGGACGCCGTAGTAGGAATTTTGGCAGATAGTATAATTTAGCCGATACAATCATCCATTTTGGCTTAGTGGCAAAAATCAACGCCCAATAATTTGACCAAGTTGTCTCCTTCCTTGGCGCCCTTGGGCGTTAGGGAAGGAACAAGGAT
>CERJ01022036.1_pt1 | contig 65701 bp, 50 predicted proteins | sample 530781 | NCBI WGS metagenome assembly CERJ01 (sample SAMEA2620967, study PRJEB7988) | marine metagenome | biome: marine biome (ENVO:00000447); feature: deep chlorophyll maximum layer (ENVO:xxxxxxxx); material: "saline water (ENVO:00002010), including plankton (ENVO:xxxxxxxx)" | depth 30 m
CTCATTACTGAGCCTCTCCGTTTAGGGAAAATTCTTTTTCAAGTTTCTCATAGCCCTGGTCTTCAAGCTCAAGTGCAAGCTCTTTACCGGCAGACTTCACGATCTTACCATTCATCATCACGTGCACATAGTCAGGGGTGATGTAGTTAAGCAGACGCTGATAGTGCGTAATCAAAACGATCGCATTTTCAGGTCCGGCAATTTTGTTGATGCCGTCTGAAACGATCTTCAGCGCATCAATATCAAGTCCGGAGTCGGTTTCGTCCATAAAGGCCAGTTTTGGATTTAATACCGCCATCTGGAAAACCTCATTCTTCTTCTTCTCACCACCGGAAAACCCAGTGTTGATACTACGCTCGAGAAAAGAGTCCTTCATGTCGATCACTTCGAGTCGTTCTTTCAAATAATCGTCAAATTCGAGAGGATCGAGTTCTTCACGGTCGTTCTCGCGGGCAATCGTGTTATAAGACTCACGAAGCAACGTTCTGTTAGTGATACCCGGCACTTCGATCGGATATTGAAATGCAAGGAACATACCCAGGTGAGCACGCTCATCGGCATCCAGTTCGGTGATGTCTTCGCCTTCAAAAAGGATCTCGCCTTCGGTGATCTCGTACTCAGGATGGCCGGATACAACTTTGGCCAGCGTACTTTTTCCACTTCCGTTCGGACCCATAATAGCATGGATCTCTCCTTTGTTGATGGTGAGATTAACACCTTTTAGAATTTGTTCGTCTTCGCCTTCAACCGAGGCATGTAAGTTTTTGATCTCTAACACGTTTCTGTTCTTTTTGTCTTTTTTGATTATCTAATTTCTTCTTTATGAAATGTTGAATTTTAAATTTTGAATGTTAAATGAGCACTCGGCTCCATTTAACATTTAGCATTCAACATTTAAAATTACTTATCCTACACTACCTTCCAGTTTCACATCCAGCAGGGCGTTTGCTTCTGTTGCGAATTCAAGCGGCAGCTCTTTCAGTACTTCTTTCACAAAGCCGTTGATGATCATGGATATAGCATCTTGCTCACTGATCCCACGCTGCATCAGGTAGAAGATCTGCTCCTCTCCCACTCGTGATGTTGAGGCTTCATGCTCCACACTTGCGGTTGGGTTTTGAGAAGAGATATAAGGGAATGTGTGGGCACCACAGGTCTGACCGATCAACATCGAGTCACAAACCGAGTAATTGCGGGCGCCGTCAGCTCCTTTTCCAATTTTTACTTCACCGCGGTAACTGTTGTTTGAATGTCCGGCTGAAATACCTTTCGAAATGATGGTACTCTTGGTATTCTTACCAAGGTGGATCATTTTCGTACCGGTATCGGCTTGCTGACGCTTGGTGGTAACGGCAACCGAATAGAATTCTCCGATTGAACCATCGCCCTGTAATATCACACTTGGATATTTCAGCGTAACGGCTGAACCTGTTTCAAGCTGAGTCCAGCTAATTTTGGAATTTTTCCCACGGCAGGCTCCACGCTTCGTTACAAAGTTGTAGATACCGCCTTTTCCATCTTCATCACCGGCATACCAGTTTTGGATGGTGGAGTATTTGATCTCAGCATTATCCATGGCCACCAATTCAACCACAGCAGCGTGCAGCTGATGCTCGTCATACATCGGAGCGGTACAGCCTTCCAGGTAACTCACATGAGAATTATCTTCCGCAATAATAAGCGTCCGCTCAAACTGACCGGAATTCATATTATTGATGCGAAAATAGGTAGAAAGCTCCATAGGACAAATGGTGTCTTTAGGCACATAGCAAAAAGAACCATCCGAAAATACCGCAGAGTTTAGTGCTGCATAGAAGTTATCGCGGGCAGGAACAACCGAGCCCATATATTTTTTTACCAACTCAGGGTGATTTTTGATCGCTTCAGAAATGGAACAAAAGATCACACCTGCTTCAGCCAGCTTTTCTTTGAAGGAAGTAAATACAGATACACTATCAAATACCGCATCAACAGCTACCCCGGAAAGAGCTTTCTGTTCTTCAAGTGGAATTCCGAGTTTATCGTAGGTCTCTCGGATCTTAGGATCTACATCATCCAGGCTATCCAGTTTCGGCTTATTTTTTGGGGCTGAATAATATTGCAGAGTATCAAATTTTGGTTTTTCATATTCTGCATTGAACCAATCAGGCTCTTCCATTTCCGTCCAGGCACGATAGGCCTTCAAGCGGAATTCAAGCATCCACTCCGGCTCTTCTTTGCGTGCGGAAAGCTCACGGATAATATCCTCATTGATTCCTTTTGGAAATTCTTCGTATTCAATATCAGTAGAGAAGCCATACTTGTACTCTTCTCCGATCATTGATTCTAAGGCTTGCGTCTCGCTCATTAGCTGTTTTTAGTCTTAGGGGTTGATCATTTAATACTCTCGAAAAGCAACATTTCTGTTTATTGCAAAAATTGCTTTTCAAGCCTATTTAGATTGAGTACAAATATACGAAATCTCCCCCTCTTAACTAAACCGAAATGATTGAGAATTTCTATGACAGTTATCGGAATGTAATTATGACTGAACCTTCGGGTCTTCAGAATTTAGATCAGGAGATAATGGTCAGCTCATTAAAGCAGTAACACATACAGTATTAACAATATCCTCCCAACTGCATCCTCTTGAAAGGTCCATCATGGGTTTTGCCATTCCCTGAATAATAGGACCCGTTGCAGTGGCTCCTGCCAGGCGCTCCGTGATCTTATAGGCAATGTTACCTGCATCCAGGTTAGGATAGATGAATACATTTGCTTGTCCTGCCACTTCAGAGTCGGGAGCCTTTCGTTTGGCAATATCCGGAACGATAGCTGCGTCAAATTGTAACTCACCATCCACAGAAAAATTAAGATTGTGAGATTTTACGATCTCGAGTGCTTCTTGTACTAAAGCAATCCTTTCATGAACTGCACTTCCCTTGGTAGAAAATGAGAGCATAGCTACCCTGGGATCGGCTCCGGTTACTTTTTGGTGGGTTTGAGCCGAATCCATGGCAATGGTAGCCAATTGTTCAGCGTTGGGATAAGGAACCACGGCACAGTCGCCGTAGGTGAAAACACGTCCGTCTTCAAAACTCATTAAAAATATGCTGGAAACGACATTCGACCCGGGCTTCAACCCAATAGTTTGGATGGCAGCGCGAAGAACATCTCCGGTAGTAGAAACCGATCCTGCAACAGCTCCGTCAGCATTACCGGCAGATACCATGGCAGCAGCAAAAAACAATGGATCTTTAACAACTTCGATGGCCTCGGCTTCTGAAATCCCTTTATGCTTGCGGCGTTCATAAAAAGAATGAGCATACGATTTGAGTCTTTCATCAGAAACAAAATCAACAATCGTCAGTCCTTCCGGAATACTTGCGCCCTCATTTTGAATGAGAATGGGATTCGCCAGCTTATTCTCTTGTAAATATAGGGCAGCTTCAATAACTCTTGCATCCGAAGAGCGAGGTAGTACAATCGTTTTCAGGTTACTGGAGGCTTTGTCTCTGATGTCTTGAATGATATCCATGATGTTATCCTAAAAGTAAAATGAGTGAAATTATTGCGATGGCCAATCCTGACCATTGTTTAACGGAGGGTTTGTCCTTCCAAAACCAGATCCCAATAAAAGTCCCTAAAACTACGAGGCTCACATTTACAATGGGGAACACAAGTGAGCCGGGCATCAGCTTGAGGGCGTAGATCAAAAATATGGAGGAATACAGGTTTACGACTCCGGTGGCTATACCATATCCTATTTCTTTGAAGGAAAAATGAAGTTCTCCGCGTTTTATGAGGATTCCTGTTCCCACTAAAAAAGAAACAAAGAAGATCCCTGAAACAAAAAGGTTTTCAGAAATTGATGCAGAGAATATGCGCTCGTAAACTTTCAGTCCCACATCGGCAGCACCGGTAAACAAAAAGATGATGACCGGTAACCAGGCATCAGATAAACCTGAGATCTGTCGGGTTCTGATTCGCGGAACCATCAGCAATAGCGATACAAGTGCTGCTACAATGCCCAGATATTTCAGCGATCCTATCATCTCCCCAAAAACGAACAAGCTGACGGCAATGGGGAAAATAAGCGACATTCGCATGGCCGCAATACTCACTCCCATCCCAACGCGATCGATAGATTTGCTATAGACCACCATGTTGGCAATAAATATGAATCCCAAAAGAAGGATGATTCCGAGTAGCCAATAAGGGAGTTCAATGTTAATGGCAGCAAGTGACTGCAACTCATTTGATCCTGCTAAACTGATCAAAGCCCCGGCAATGTAATTGATAACGAGTATATGGAGCACCCGCATTTTTCTGTTTTCGGCAAGCTTCAGAATTTGGGCAATGCTTAACGAACAGGTTACGCTCAGCGTAATATACAGTAGGGCCATCAGTTCAGGAGTTGTAAGTCTCGGTTCCCGAACATAAGTGGATTTTGGGGCCGGTCATACAAACGGCGGGATGTAAACGGGACGTTTCTTTCCAGGTGATTTAGAATTTCGCCTGTATTGATCTTCCCCTGCTTAAGCGCATCTGCCAGGTAGTAGCTAAATATACTGTGCCGGTTTTGATCGCCGTTGGTTGAAGAATAGATCGCAGAACGCTGATCGGGCCGGGAACTGAAGTATACCGTGGCTGCGGTATTTGAACTGGTTACGATTTGGGCAAGATCTTCCAGATCTGAAGCTGAACCGGTGTCCTCAATAAAATCCAGATCAGCAAAGACGATCAGATTGTTAATACTCAGGTTGTTTAGCGCTCTGAAGAACCGTGGAAGGTTTATCAATTGTTCGGCATCTTCATTCAACCCAGTTCCAATAAGATGCACTTCATCCTCAACCAGCTTCGCATATCCGTTTATGTAAACATAGATATTGTGCTGATCTCCGCGAATTGTACTGGCCATCCTTGAGTACGCACGCTCCAGGAGCTGATCTGTGGAAATATTGGTTGCCTTGAACAGGTTTCCGGACCGGACACCAAATCCCTGTATAAGATATTCTTCCATCAGCTTTGCGTCCCGTTCACCATACACACGCTCCGAAAGCTCTCCTTCGTATTTATTGTTTGATACAATGAATGCGGCCTGATCTACATTACTTCGGCCTAAAACGGGAATATTCCGCTCAACACTTACCGAACCAAAGGGCACATTGGGAATAGCGATCACAGACAGATCAGAGGCAAATTCTGACGGTCTCCATATTACGCGCACATCATTGGCAGCAATCCAGGTTTCTGAAATCCCATACATCACCTTAAACCACTCGTCTTCTTTAGATACCAGCTTAAGCTGACTCCCCTCTCCCAATTCCGTTAACACGTTATTTGAATTATTTTCAGGTTGATTTCGAAGTGCCGTGATCTGGTTTTCAATTACTACAAACCGCTCAAATACGGAAGCTACCTCCAGCGACCTGATATGACTTAAGCTATCATAAACAGCATTGACCGTTATCTTCGAATCAGGATCTTCGTTAAAAACTCCGGCGTCCAGTTCTTCTGCAAGATTTATAGAGATCCTGCCATCATTAAAATTCCATTCTGTTTTTTCCAGTAATGTCCGCCCGCCATAGGTGATCTGAATACTTGGAGTTTCCACATTATAGGGTCGGGCAAATGTTGTATCTACTTCCTGAGCTGTTCCTGTTTTTCGCAACAAGCGACTTTCACCCGTTTTTGCCGGCTCACCCACCGGTTTCATGTTAAGGAATGAAAGAGTTGTAAGGAGCGCTCCTGCCCCGGTTAAGGCATATTTCTGGGGATTGGAGGGACGAGTTAGCAACTGATCCGAAAAGGCAGCATAAAGCGATAGTCCCGATCCTGCAGCACCCAATAACACATATCCCAATCGCGGACGGTACCGCTGAATGTAGCGTTCAGTAAGTACCCGCTCGGTATACTCATAGGTGTTTATGGATCTGATATCGAAGTGGATTATGGGCTGATCGGGTGAGACCGAGTTGGTACTCACCATATAATAGCGACTGTCAATTTTTTGATATTCATTGACATCCATTGCATTCTCATCCACCACTTCCCAGCTTGTTGTAGAGCAGGAAGTAAGTACAAGAAAAGCAACCAAAAGAGTCGCTATACAGCTAAATCGATCTATTATGCCCATGGGGTTTGTTTTGAAGCGGTCGCAATTTTGGCCGCATCAATCGCAATTACGAGTTCTTCGTTGGTTGGTATAACGCGCACATCAACTTTTGAGTCTGCCGTACTTATCTTTGTGTCGTCACCCAGATTAGAATTTTTCTGCTCATCCAGGGTTACTCCGGCATAATCCATGCCTTCCAGAATTTTTTGGCGAACCGGAGCTGCATTCTCTCCAATTCCGCCGGTGAAGACGATGGCGTCCACTCCATTCAGGGATGCAATGTAAGAGCCAATATATTTCTTCACCCGATAGCAAAATACGTCAATAGCTTCCTGACAACGTCGGTCACCACGATCGGCTTCTTCCAGCAGATCGCGCATGTCTGCAGCGTATCCACTAAGACCTAAAAGTCCACTATGTTTATTCAAAAGTGCGTGAACATTCGCGAGAGATAATTCCTCTTTGTCTATGATGTAGAACAAGATAGAGGGATCAATGTCTCCACTTCGTGTTCCCATAACAAGCCCTTCAAGTGGTGAAAAACCCATGCTGGTATCGTACGATTTTCCGTCTTTGATAGCAGCAATGGAAGAGCCATTTCCTAAATGACAAGTAATGACTTTAGACCCTTCTTTCGGCGTATCTGAAAGCTTATGATACATCCGGCTCACATAATAGTGAGAGGTTCCATGAAAGCCATATTTCCGGATCTTATACCGGCGATACAGTCTGTTTGGAATTCCATATAAGAACGCATGCTTTGGAATAGAGTGATGAAAAGCTGTATCAAAAACAGCAACGTGAGGCACATTTGGAAGGTGTTTTTTGGCGGCACGAATTCCATCCAGGTTTGGAGGATTATGCAGCGGGGCAATATCAAAGGCTTGCTGAATGGCCTCTTCTACGTCTTCATCAATAAGCACAGAGTCTTTGAAGGTCTCCCCACCATGAACTACGCGATGTCCCACCGCTTCGATCTCGTCCAGTGATTTCAGATGATCGTTATCAGCCTCAAGTAAGAGCTCCATGATCGTTTTTAGAGCAGATACATGGTTTTCAATGACCATCGTCTTTTTGACGGGCTTCTCCCCTTTAAATTCCTGTTTGATGATAGAAGTAACAGCCCCGATTCGCTCTACCAAACCTTTACAAAGGCGGTCACGATCTTCGGTGTTTATAAGCTGATATTTTATGGAAGAACTTCCACAGTTAATGACAAGCGTTTTCATGTTGAGTGAGTTTTAGAGTGAAATTACTGCTCCAATGCCGATCAAATTACGAAATTTGAAATTGTTTTCATCCATGGCAGGATCGGACAGCCAGAATGGAATTTCATACCGCAGGGCAAAACCACGGTCTTTGCCTAAATAGTCGGGAATGTTGACGAAAAACTGGAACCCAATGCCGGCATCTGCAAATTGGCCTTTGTAATCAGAAAGATTATGAACTCCATAATTTTTGCGGGAAAATGTCCCGGCATCACCAAAAATATAGGATCTGAATGAAACAAAACTCTCCACAATAGATCCTTTAAACAAGCTGTTTACAGGATTAGGAAATTCGAACTCCACATTTAATGAAGAAACAAAATCGAAATTCGTGTTGGGCATTGTGGCCGGGTTTTCAAAATCTTGCTGGGTGTACCCCCGTAAGTTGGCCCCGCCTGACATATGAACTAATCCATCTTCCACGAGACTCTGTGGTATCGTTCCTTTTGACCTGCTAATGCCCTTATCTAACCATTCTGCTGCCGGACGATAACTTCTTCCGTAATAATACTCTGGCCGTGCATATTCACTTACATAGCCTGCAAACCCTCTCACATCAATATAGAATCCTTTATAAAGTTCGAATGTTTGAGTGATTTCCACATCTGCTACAGTGAACAGATCTGCATTTAGGTTTTGTGTTATGGAGCTTTTAAGCATGAAACGACCAGGAGTAAGATTTTGGCTAAATTGCAGATCAGCTCCAGCCAAACTTTTCCATTGATTTTCCCAAAGCAGCGGAAACGGACGATATTCAGAATCAAACATTTTCTCTCGGGAGAACGAAATACCAACCCTTAGAAAATTCAGCTCGTTAAAACCGGGTTGCCAACGTTTGTTGAACGAAATTTTGTGGCGGCTCAATCCAGTACGAATACTACTTTCTACCCTAAAATTTGCTTCATTGACAGGCATCGTAAATGGTTTGATCGGCTCCGTTAAAGAAATATAGTACGAAACCGGCAGGTCCGGGAAATTAGTCCCCAACCAAACGCCGGCATCCAACCGGTGTGGTCCACTTTGGAATTCGCCTTCCATTTCACCCAACACAAAACCACCAACCCGAGCGCCATCCACGCTGTTGTACCACAGGTCGGGATAGATATCCAGGTTATAGGAATCTGACTGGGCGAACCCAAGGGCGGGAAACAATCCCAATAAGAAAAAAGCTATTAAATTTCGATATGCCACTCGGGTAAGATCTGAAGAAATTGGTCGGTTAAAATATCATACGTCAGCTTCATTAAACGCCGTTGCTCGGGCCAGGGGATGTACGGCTCGATGCCTTCAATTCCTACCCATTTATATTCAGTATGCTCATCATCCAGTTCAATCTGTTGCTCTGCATCAATTTGGGCAGCAAATGCGGGGATGGTATGAACCGAATCGGTCTTTGCCTCATAAAATTGATTTACAGACGGAATAGTCCAGAATTTAAGCGGGGTGAGACCTGTTTCTTCCTTCAACTCCCTTAAACCAGTCTCCCAACGTGATTCTCCTTCTTGCACTTTTCCACCTACCATACGCCATTGATTGGCATAGATCTTATTGGCAGAACGCTTAAAGATCAAAAATAGCGGAACTCCATTTTTGATCTTATAGGGATAAACGTCGACTAGCTTTTTCATGGAAGCCTCAGCAGATCAATCGATCTCGATATTTTTAACTTCCAGTTCCAGCGTTCCGGCGGGTACTTCAACTTCTACAGACTCACCGATCTCGCGTCCCATTAGTGCCTGACCGATCGGGGATTCAACGGAGATCTTTCCGGCTTTAAAATCTGCTTCATTCGGTGAAACCAATGTGTACTTCATTTCCTTTCCCATCTTTTTATTGAGGATGGTCACGGTAGTCAATACCCGGACTTTGGAAAGATCAAGATCCTTTTTATCGAGTACACGAGCATTTGCGAGTGCATCTTCCAGCTTAGTAATACGATCTTCCAAATGTCCCTGAGCCTCTTTGGCTGCATCATACTCTGCATTTTCGCTCAAGTCGCCTTTGGCACGGGCTTCAGAGATCTCCTCAGCAATTTCTTTACGTCCTCTTGATTTAAGATCCTTTAATTCGGCTTCCAGCTTATCAAAACCTTCTTGGGTCAGATATTGAATTTTACTCATAATTCGTTTCGTTTGTTCGGTTTCTACATATAAAAAAAAGCAATCTACCAACGGCAGATGGCTTTTTAATTAAATTTAAATTGTCTTTTAAAATAAGACCTTATTACCTGTATTTCCATGTTGATTTACTGAACGTTTTCTTCCTATTTCATTTTTATAAAATGATGATACTTAACATATTCAGCTGTCATTCTATAGTCTCATAAAAGCCATATGCTGGGAATAGGTTTAGAAATTTGGTCTGTTTACGCTCTCATTCTGTTGGCCATTATTTTGTTCGTCAACAAGCGTATTCCATTCGACATTACCTCCCTTATTATCCTCGCTATTCTGGTAGTATCGGGCATCCTGACTCCTGAAGAAGGACTTTCAGGATTTTCCAATCCGGCTACCGTCACTATAGCCTGTATGTTTATTTTAAGTGAAGGACTCCGTAGAACGGGCGCACTGGATATAGTAGGCGACTATTTTTCCAAGCTCGGCAAACTCAATTATCGCCTCGCAGTATTTATAATTATGGGTATTATTGGGGTGATCTCAGCATTCATTAATAATACGGCTGCTGTTGCCATATTTATTCCGGTGATCATTAGCCTGTCACGAGATCTGGGTGAGAGTGCTTCCAAGCTTCTTATGCCGATGTCGTTCGCAGCCATGTTTGGCGGAGTTTGCACACTCATCGGGACCTCCACTAACCTGCTCGTTGACTCCATTGCCCGGGACAACGATCTGGCAGGTTTTGGGATGTTTGAATTTGCTCCGGTGGGCATCATCTTTTTTGGAGCGGGCTTCCTCTACATTTTTACTGTTGGGATGAAAATGATCCCTGAGCGACGAAAGGATGAATCACTCACCGATACCTTCGACATGCAGAGCTATCTCACCGATGTCGTACTTGAACCAAATTCTACTTTCGTAGGCACGCCCCTCAAGAACACCAAACTCATTCAGGACCTTGACCTGGATATTGTAGAAGTTTTTGATACCGACATGAATTCCAAGACCGATCGGGAATCCATCGAACTTGAAGCCAATGATGTACTTAGAATTCGAGGCAGCGTTAAGGAACTCAACAAATTGTTGAACCGCGAAGATGTGATCATCAAACCAACCAAAACATGGGAAGACCAAGACTTTGAGCTCGGAAATGCCCAACTTGTAGAGGCTGTAATTGCTCCTGAATCAACCTACGAAGGCAAAAAGATGGACGAGCTCAAACTCTATCATCAATATGAGGGTATTGTTTTAGCTATACGTCAGCGCGGAAAAGTACAGCAAGAACATTTGTCCGAGATACGCCTTCAAAGCGGAACTTCCTTGCTTTTGTATGCTAAAAAGGAACGTGTGAACGACATCAAGACTTCCGAAGAATTTGTACTTGCCACAGAAATCGAACTCCCTGATTCCAAGACATCCAAAATTCCTGTTGCACTTGGAATCATAGCCGGGGTGGTTGGCTTAGCAGCACTTGGGATATTACCCATTGTAGCTTCTGCCATTTGCGGGGTTATTTTGATGATCATGACTGGATGTATTTCAAACGAAGAAGCCTATCAATCAATAAACTGGAAAGTCATTTTCTTACTCGGAGGCGTGTTGCCTTTAGGAGTAGCTATGCAAAAAACCGGGGCGGCTGAAATACTGGTTGAATTGCTGATACAACAACTGGAATCACTTGGACCAACGGCCGTACTTTCTGCCTTCTTCTTTTTATCTATGATGTTGACCAATGTGATCTCAAACAACGCCACAGCTGTTTTACTGGCACCTATAGCTATTGAAGCTGCTTCAAGTATCGGTGTAGATCCTACGCCTATGCTCGTAGCGGTTACTCTTGCGGCTTCTTTAAGCTTTATGACGCCCATCGGTTACCAAACCAACACCATGATCTTTGGTCCCGGTCAATATACTTTTATAGATTTTCTGAAAGTTGGTACACCGCTCAATATTTTATTCTGGATTATTGGTACCTTCTCAATTCCTTATTTTTGGCCCTTTTAACTTACTATGAAGAATTTATTGACTAAATACTTACCGATTCTTCAAACCCTCAGAGAATACGATACCCAAAAGCTAAAGGCCGACCTTGTCTCGGGCTCTACCGTAGGGGTTGTATTGATACCCCAGGGAATGGCCTATGCCGTTATTGCAGGCTTGCCTCCCATCTACGGATTGTACGCCGGCCTCGTCCCTCTTTTCATCTATCCGTTGTTGGGTACTTCGCGGCATATTTCCATCGGTCCTGTAGCCATTGATATGCTGATTCTTGCAGCAGGCTTGGGATTTTTGGCTGGAGATGACATCACCCATAAAGTCACCCTAGCGATAATGACGGCTTTTCTGACAGGTATTTTTCAGCTCCTGATGGCCTTTTTTAAACTGGGTTTTGTATTCAATTTATTCTCCCGGCCGGTGATATCTGGATTTACCATCGCTGCACCTATAATTATTATAGCCAGCCAGCTTGGAACATTACTTAAAGTGGAAGTCCCAAATACCCAATACATCCATGAGATCCTATATCAGGTTGGGCAGCAGCTAAGCCAAATTCACTACCCCACTCTTGGGCTGTCTATATTCTTTATTCTTTTCTTAGTATTGATGCGACGCTTTTATTCTAAACTTCCGGAGTCGGTGCTCCTTGTTGCCATCACCATTCTTGTGGTTTCTTTTATAAGTGTGTCGCAATGGGGAATCGAACAAGTAGGCAGCATCCCCATCGGACTCCCACAATTTGCTATCCATTCGCTTGATTACGATACGCTTAAACAACTTGCGCCCAATGCTATAACGCTGGCACTTATTCAGTTCATGACCATAGCTTCGCTTTCAAAATCCTTTGCCCGGAAGCACGGATATACCGTTAATCCCAATCAAGAATTACTTGCCATTGGAAGCAGCAATGTGATAGGCAGTTTCTTTCAGTCTCTGCCGGTTTCATCCAGTTTTACGCGATCCGCAATTGCAGAACAGTCAGGCTGTGAAACCTCTGTCAATAATATTTTTGCAGGAATTCTGATCCTCTTTACCCTCCTGTTTCTGACTCCCCTTTTTGAAATTTTACCCCAACCACTGCTAGCAGCCATAATCGTTGTATCCGTCAGTAATTTGATTGACATTAAGGAACTTCGCTTTCTCATCCAGACCAAAAGGCGCGATGCTTTCGTAGCCTTCGTTACATTTGCAGGTGTTTTGGGGATCGGAATTCAGGAAGGGATCATCATTGGTTTGGTAACTTCGGTGCTGGCAATTCTTCTGAAGATGAGCAAACCAACAGTGGCAGAATTAGGCCTTATGCCCGGTACCCGCGATTTTAAAAACAAAAAGCGATTCTCTGAAGCCAAAGCTATTCCCGGTGTTCTGATTCTTCGGGTTGACGCCCCCTTCTCTTTTGTGAATGCCGAATTCTTCAAAAACTACATTCTAAGCAAAAGCATAAATGGCCTTGATGCTCCCAAATACGTCATCATAGACGGTACGACCATTGGCGACCTGGATGTTTCTGCCATGGATTCCCTGCTGATGATCATCGAAACCCTTAATAAAGAGGGAATTGAACTCTACATTTCTGGTTTGATTGGCCCCGTTCGGGACGTCTTGCGAAAATCCGATATCAGCACATTCGTGAAATCAAATCGTTTCTTTAATACCGTTCATGATGGCGTCAAAGCAGCTCTCAAAAAACAAGACGACCAGGATGGCGAATCCCGGCTTAAAGATTACCTGGAGCATTGCGCGTGAACCAATCCTTAAATCACTGTATGAAATGAACCCCTAACAATCCTATTTTGGATTGAAATTAAAATCACCTGATCACCCTTTGAATAAACTTTCTACTAAACAAATTCTGGAAGAAAACCTGGCAAGGACGGCTCCTTCAAAACTGAGTTCCCTCAAGATCCTGGTTCCCAATATTCGAAGCTTGCATAATGTGGGCTCAATTTTCCGCTCTGCCGACGCATTTGGGATCTCTGAGATCATTCTATCCGGCTATACCCCCACTCCTCCCCGACCCGAGATCAACAAAACAGCTATTGGAGCTGAGGAATTTGTGAATTGGAGATATCAGGAAAATGCCAGAGAAGTCCTTCAGGAACTAAAAGAGGAAGGCTATTTCATCGTTGGTCTCGAGCAAACCGACAATAGTACCGAACTCCCCGATTTTGAAGCCGGGAAGCATCAAAAGATCTGTATTGTATTGGGGAGTGAAGTATCTGGAATTGAAGATCAGCTACTGCCCCTGGTTGATGAGTTTGTTTCCATCCCTCAATACGGTCACAAACACTCCCTTAATGTCTCCGTAGCCGCAGGTGTCATCTTATACGCAATGCTGGAAAAACTTTGGAAAGCTTAGTGTGAGCACAACCTGATACTTGATTTGACGGATTACCCGTCTGATCGATGGATTAGGCTCGAATGTTAGATATAGAAAAGGTTGACTTGGTTGCCCAGGTCCAACCATCGGTCATATGGGCTGGGAGCCATCAGACCGTGAGCTAAGTCTTAAATCATCATATTTTAGCTTAAAATCTTTTTAGCAGCATCTAATTTTTTCCCATTATTCTGTTCCAGTCATTTTATATTCACCAAAAAGATTTTGCAATGCCTGATCCCAAAGAACTGATAGCAAAAGCCGAACGATTTCTTAAACAACAGCAAAACATGTATGGGGATTTTTCTGTCAATTTTTCTAAGCAACAACCTCTGGCTGAACCCCAATCATCCGAAAAAGCCCAAGATACTGAAGTGGATCAGGTTCAAGAACCTTCTGAAAGTTATGAGGAAACGGCAGCTAAAGAACAAGAATCGGTTCAACCCGAGACCAAAGAAGAGCCTGAGCTCAGCACAGAGCAGAAAATTGCAGCTTGCAGCACCTTGGAGGAACTTCATGACTTATGCAAAAATGCAGATGAACTCCGCACTGACCTGGATGACACAAACCTTGTGTTTGGCGTAGGTGATCCCCAAGCAGACCTCATGGTGATCGGGGAAGCGCCCGGCTACAATGAAGATCAGCAAGGCGAACCGTTTGTGGGTGATGCCGGACAGTTGTTGGATAAGATAATGGACGCTATTGGCTTTCAAAGAAATGACATTTATATAGCCAATATCCTCAAACACCGGCCGCCCAATAACAGAGACCCCAAACCCGAGGAAGCTGCAGCAAGTCTCCCCTACCTGTTGCGGCAAATTGAGCTTATCGATCCAAAATTAATCCTGTCGGTCGGCAAAGTTTCCGGAAATACATTACTTGAAACCGATACAACGCTGTCTGATCTGCGGAATCAATTTCACTCTTTCCACGGCCGGGAATTGATGGTCACTTATCATCCTGCGGCATTGTTATACAATCAAAAATATAAACGACCCACCTGGGAAGATGTCCAGAAATTAAGGAAACGCTACGATGAGCTTGGCGGTAAGTGAACTAACAACACAAAGACTTAGCATGCGCCCCATTCAGGATGAAGACCTTGAAAATATTTATCACGGCCTTTCCCATCCCAGGGTGATAAAACATTATGGAGTCAGCTATTCTACCCTGGAAGAAACCAAGGAACAAATGAAATGGTACCTGCAGCTTCGGGAGAATGAAACCGGGACCTGGTGGGCAATGGAAAAAACGGATTCCGGAGAATTTGTGGGTGCTATTGGCTTGAATGACATCAAAAAAGAACACCGTCGGGGAGAAATTGGCTTTTGGCTGCTTCCCGAGTTTTGGGGAAATGGATACGTGACTGAATCGATTCCCGCTGTTTTAGCATTCGGATTTGGGCAGTTGAACCTGCATCGTATTGAAGCCTGGGTTAATGTAGGGAACTCGGCAAGTAGTAAGGTTTTGAACAAGGCAGGTTTTAACTACGAAGGCACGCTCATTGATTATGAGATCAAAAATGGGCTTCCCCTCAGCATTCAGGTTTTTGCCAAGATCGTGGATAACGTTGTGTAAAATTTGTTCAAAAAAGAGTCTCAATTTGGTTTGATTTATAGCTATTTTTGAAATTCACTTTTTCAATCAGCAATCGGCTTCTTCGTTCAATTATGGCTCAAAATAACGGCTCTTCCTATAATAAAAAGTATCAGCGTAATGACTCTGATTCCCTGGAAAAAGCGGGGCGTGTACCTCCCCAGGCCGTTGAAGTTGAAGAGGCTGTTTTAGGAGCTATGCTCATCGAACATGGAGCCGCTACTATTGCACTACAGATGCTGAAGCCGGAAGATTTCTACAAAACGGCCAATCGCCATATTTTTGAGACACTGACGAATCTGTATGAACGCGATAATCCCCTGGATCTGCTTACGGTAGAGAACGAACTGAAGGACAACAATCTGCTGGAAGTTTGTGGTGGCCCTACGTACCTCTCTGATCTAACACGTTCCGTGAGTTCCTCAGCCAATATTGAGTATCATGCTCAGATCATCATCGAGAAAGCCATAAAACGGAATCTGATCCTGACGAGTAATGATACCATCAAAGAAGCATACGACACTACTACCGATGCTTACGATGTACTGGATCACGCCGAGCAAGGGATCTTTGACCTATCCAACCAAAAGAGTCGAACATCTGCTGTTCCCGTTGAGAAACTGCTTAAGGATACGCTTTCGTACCTGGAAGACCTTCGTGGTCAAGAGCAGGGAATCACAGGCGTACCTACAGGCTTGGCTATCGATGATATGACCGCCGGATGGCAAAAAGGAGACCTCATTATTATTGCAGCCCGTCCTTCTATGGGTAAAACGGCGTTCGTGCTTACCGCAGCTCGAAATGCGGCAATGAATCCCGATGAAAACAAACGGACAGGTATTGCCCTTTTCAGCCTGGAGATGTCTAATCAATCGCTTGTTCAGCGTTTACTTACCATGGAGGCGAGAGTCCGGGCCGATGAGGCGCGTAAAGGAACGTTGAAGGACGAAGACTTCCGCCGACTTATTGATGCTGCCAGTCGTTTATTCAGTGCAGAGATCTATATTGATGACACGCCTGCCATCAGCTTGATGGAACTCAGAACCAAATGCCGAAGACTTAAAAGTGAAAAAGATATTGGCCTTATAGTGATCGATTACCTTCAGTTGATGCAAGCGAATTCCAAAGATATCGGGAACCGTGAGCAGGAGATCGCTACCATTTCTCGTGGACTGAAAGGCCTCGCCAAAGAACTGGATGTCCCTGTAATTGCCTTGGCTCAGCTTTCGCGTGCAGTAGAACAGCGCGGTGGCGACAAACGGCCACAACTCAGTGACTTACGTGAATCGGGATCTATTGAGCAGGATGCCGATATTGTGATGTTTTTGTATCGCCCTGAGTACTATGGAATTACCACTACTCCCGAGGGACAATCAACCAACGGTCTTGCTGAAGTGATCATTGGGAAGCAACGTAATGGTCCTGTAGGAAGCAGAATGCACTATTTTGTAAAAGAATATGCCCGTTTTGAAAACCTCACTTCTGCCCAAAACGAAAATCCTATGATGGGAGACGGCGGAAATAATGGTGGCGGATCAAACCAAGGTGGTGGAAACAGTGGAGGTCCCGCTCCCCTTCCTCACAATCCCGCCCCTGATGAGGATGCTCCGTTCTGATCTATCATTGTTATCAAGCTGAATATTCAGGGATCAATAACAATGAGCTTTGCAAAAGGTGAAATCCTTAGAAACCTATTTTCAGAGCTAACATCTCTTTTACCAATTTCACAATTTTCTTACCAAGTCATTCTGAGGGTGCTCCCGATGAGTCTATGCTGGAAATATTTGGGGTAAATAATTCCAGTTAGTCAATTGTTAAACTTAACATCTCCTCAAAAAGCCGGTCAAAATCTTTAATACGCTTTGACCACTCCAGATTCTTGTTAATATTTTGGAGTGATGACTTTGGAAGCGGCTTCGTTTTTCCGGTTAGCAGATCTTTTAAGTGATGGAATAGGTCATCTTCGGTTTGATATAGAACCGGAGCATGTAAAAGAGGATCGTGCAAACTTTCTGGAATAAGTTCAGGGTAATGCAAACGGTTTGGCACTAAAGGATGGCACCCGCAATAGATCGCTTCCATTATAGCCACACAGAAAAATTCATAAGTAGCTGTAGAAACTACAATATCTCCGGAATGAAGCAGCTTGCTGTAATTCTCTTTGTCATCCACATAGCCAAAATGCGTGATCTGTTGCCCAAATCGTTGCCATGCTTTTTCAAATTCCTCGGGCTTTTCATGTTGAGTATCTCCGGCCAGAATAAGGTCAAATTTCAGATCAATATCATTTAACCTGTTCAGCACACGAAAAAACATGGCGGGATTTCGATCAAACTGCCAGCGTTGATTCCAGACAATGACTGGAGTCTCATTTTGATCACGTGTATCTGGCTGTTCGTCAAAACTTTTCAGGTCGAGTCCGGGATACAGAACAACGCTCTTATTTCTGATCCGGTCTATTGTATCATACTCTTTCCCATTGGGGAAGTTGTCGAGAAAATCGGGCAAGGCTTCCAGCAGATCTTCAAGATGAAATTGAGAGGAAAAAACGAGCCGGTCGGCCACCAGCATACTTAAATAATTGATATAGCAATAGGTCAGATCTCGCTGCTCCCCTTCAGGAATTGGGCGGGTAAATTGATTTTCATGCATATACATGACGGTAGGTGTATGCGCAAAACGGGGATTCGTTAAGGCCATAAAAGCAGGAAGATTGGTCATACTGCTGGTTAACAATAGGTCGATATCCTCCTCTACGTCGTTGGTCATTTCAGTTAGCGAAACGGAATCGCCATGCATACGCCATTTCCACCCTTTTGAATTCAATTTTATGGGAATGATGTTATGTGAGGAATGACGCTCCAGCCCCTTTAAAAAAGCCTTATGCGAGCCGCTGTAAAATGGTTCTACCGCTAAAATGTTCATCGATCGAATATCAGAATTTTAATCCATTAAGTATAAGAAATTTCTAAAGGAAGGTGATTTTATTGTGATGGATATGGAAACAAAATATCTCCCTCGGAGTTAAAAAGCTCTAATAAATTTGTAACAATCCGTCATCTTCTTACTCTTGATTAAAAAGAAATCAAGGAGTTCATATGATCAAGTACTTAATGTTTTGTGTGTGCGTATCAGCAGGATATCTTTTATATATCTCATTTCCGGTAAACCACGGACCTGGAATAACAGCTCAAAATGCTCCCCGTATCACTCCACTGACCTGGCATGAGCCTTTCACCTACAAAGGTGCCACTGTAGAACCCAGGAAAGTTATAGAAGCTGAAGTCCGTATTTTAAATAAAGAGCGGTATTATTTTGATGCCTTCTCCGGTTACTCACCATCAGATGTGATAGTAGGATGGAATAAAATGTCGGATGAGAGAAATATCAGCTATATATTCTTTACACTTTCGGGACGCAGCTTTGAATCGCGCTACACCAAGGCTCCTATAGATGATAAAATTATCAGAGCGGAAAGCGACCTTTGGCATCTTATTCCTTCAACCTCAGCAATTGATGATAAGATAAAACAACTGCGAAATGGTCACATCATCCGGATAAAAGGCCTCTTAGTTGATATGAACAATGATTCCGGCTTCAATATTAAAACATCAACAACCCTTTCAGACCGAATTAATAAAACTGGATATGCCATTTGGGTTGAAGAATTTCAGGTGCTCTAAAGCCTGATATTTAGAGGTTGATTGTATTCTCGCCAAAAATTATTTTCATTGATGTACAAAGTGCGAGTTAATTTGCACACAAGATTAAATAATAAGGGTTTTTCTATGTCAGATAAAGAAAAGGGTACAGTAAAGTGGTTTCATAACTCAAAAGGGTATGGATTTATAAGTACCGAAACCGGAGAAGATGCTTTTGTTCACTATTCAGAAATTCAAGCCGATGGCTTTAAAAAGTTACGCCGCGGCGAAGAGGTCGAGTTTATTCTTGATGAAGGTGAAAAAGGACTTAACGCCAAAGATGTGGTATCACTAAATCCTGCCGAAGATCAAATAGAAGAAGGATAGCATGGCCTGGATCAAGGATGCCGTAGTTGATATTATCATCCTGTTATTTATTGTCGCATACGCAATTTCACTAAACTCAGTATTACAAGTGATCTTATGGGTATATACAGGCCTGTTATTTATAAGTAAGGTACTTGCGTTGTTTATGCCTTCTCTGCAGCGCAGAGCTAATAATACCCAGGTTCCAATTTATGTATATCATATCATATATATACTTACCCTTGGAACACTTATATATATAGGAGATTTTTACTTTGCAGCTGCCTGGGGAATTATTTGGGTACTTTCGGTGATTCAATATATATCCTCAAATAAGAAGAAATCGTAATTCACCATAGATTGTTGCGCCTATATTTATTTCCATTCTGTACTATAATTATGGCATTCTTGTGCCTGACACCAAATTCTTCAGTAGCACAGACTGACATACAAAACCGGGTTACATTTTGGGGAGGTTATTCATTTAATTCCATTCCATTTTTAGGGAAGACCAGAAATTCTGAAACACAGATCTTTGCCATTGGATACCAACAAAAGGTCAGATCATATCCCAACAACCGCTCTTTATGGTACACAGCAGATATAGTCCCCTATCTCCATTTCTATTACCCAAAAAGAGATGAAGAAAACCGTATGGTAAATCGTACAGGCTTTGGGCTTGCTCCAGTTGGGTTTACTGTACTTCAGCGAACCGAAAGCTTCCTCCACCCTTTTATACAAACTACGGGAGGGTTTATTTATATGGAAAGCAATTTCCCTACCGACCAAGCTCGTCGTTTCAATTTTACTTTTGATGTCACCCTGGGAGCAAATATCCCCATATCCCACTTTGCCGGTATTTCATTAGGTTATAAATTCCATCATATTTCGAATGCTGAAACCGGCAAAGAAAATCCCGGCCTTGATTCAAATTTTCTATTTTTAACCCTTTCCATTCATTAAACTAAACACATGAGTATTACTGCAGAAATAAAGACCTCCAAAGGAACCATCAATGTAAAACTGTTCCATGAACGAGCACCCAGAACGGTAGCTAATTTTGTAAATCTTGCTACCCGTGGATACTACGATAATCTGAGTTTTCACAGGGTCATCAATGATTTCATGATACAGGGTGGCTGCCCAAATGGCGATGGCCGTGGCGGTCCCGGATATCAATTTGAAGATGAATTTCACGAAGAACTCACCCATGACAAAGCCGGCAAACTGTCGATGGCAAACGCCGGACCAAATACTAATGGCAGTCAGTTTTTTATCACGCACGGCCCCACTCCCTGGCTGGATGGTAAACATGCTGTATTCGGCGAAGTAACTTCCGACGAAGAACAAGAAATTGTAGACTCGATCTCACAAGGAGATGAAATCGAATCCATAAATATTGAAGGCGAATACGAAGAACTTCTCAAAAAGATGGACGAAGTTCAGTACTGGAATGAGACCTTGGATGAGCAATTCGAAAACCTGAAGCCTGCTGCCGTCTATAAACTGTATTTTTGGTAAAACTTTTTCAGAAAGTTATCGTAATGGATGCCAAATTCTTTTAAATAAAATTTGGTATCCACTATGCTAAAGAAACTTTCCTCCCTCGGCTTACTCATAGCTATACTTATCTTCCCAACTCAAGATGTCTTCAGTCAGAACAATGATGAAGATCTTGACTATCGTAAATGGCGAGTCACCCTCTTCCCTCCATTAAGCACCAATGGTACTGATGCGGTCAATTTCACCGCGCGATATTCAGTAAACCTTTTAGTTGGATACCATGGCGGACTCGATGGCGCAGAATTTGGCGGACTTGTGAACTACAATAAATATTATGCCAATGGCTTCCAGTTTGCAGGCCTCGCAAATGCTACCGGAGGCGAGATGTCGGGATTTAATATTGCGGGTTTGGCCAATATTTCATCGGATGATATGTCAGGTATACAATTTGCCGGCATTGGGAATTTTTCAGGAGAAGACCTTGAAGGTATTCAGGCTTCAGGACTGTTTAACGTAGCAAATGGAACTTCCAGCGGGTTACAGTTTGCAGGAATCGGCAACATTGCCCGGGAAGATATTGAAGGACTCCAGGGGGCTGGAATTTTAAATGCATCGTGGGGTGATATTTCAGGACTGCAGGTAGCAGGAATTTCAAATATCGCACGTAACTCAGTGGAAGGATTGCAAGTATCCGGAGGTATTAATTTTGCCGGTGATGACCTTTCGGGTTTGCAGGTCTCAAGTGCTGCAAATTTAGCTTTAGGAGATATTGAAGGGCTTATGGTTACTGGAGGAGTGAATGTAGCCCGAAAAAATGCCAGCGGATTGTTGATAGCGGGAGGATTGAACATAGCAAATGAGCTGGAGGGTGCTTCCATTTCCGGCGGAGCTAACATCGCCAAGGAATTGAACGGTTTGCAATTTGCAGGATTTTTGAATGCCTCACAAAAAGCAACCGGTCTGCAAATAGGTCTGATCAACGTGGCGAAGGAATTTCATGGTGTACCCATTGGATTCATCAGTTATTACGGAAATGGACGTAAGAACCTGGATGTCCGTTTTTCTGATGGTGGTTTTACTGACATCGGATTGACGCTTGGAACATACCGGGTCTATAACTCCGCTCTTTTCGGCTACAATACCCTCCTCGATCGAAATGTATACAGAGTGGGATTAGCAGTGGGACTTGAAAAGAACATTCAGGATGCCTTTCCAAACTGGCAAAGTGAAAGTGTATTTGTGAATCAGGAATTTTCTGTGACACACCAATTTGAGGAAGAATGGTCCAGAGATCTCAACCTTATCTATTCCTATAAGTATTTGTTGGGTAAACGATTTGGGAACGGATTCTCGGTCTACGGTGGCCCCACATTCAACGCTCAGGTGTCTCGTGTTCAGGGAGCTGATGATTACAGCTGGTACAGTATGTGGTCGCCGGAATGGAAAGGTCGTGATTACCAATTTTGGGTTGGTTTTACGGCAGGAATCCGCATCTTCAAGCAAAAAGCTCCGGAGCGCTTCAAAGACGAATTCGATAACTGGGAAATGGAGTGGTAACTTCTTTATACCTTTTTCTACTTTAAAAAGTCGATGCACCACATCGGCTTTTTTTATTTCTGGTATTTTCAATCCACTTAAACTAATTGTTCGTATTTAAGGTTATACGAATGATCACAGTAAACTAATTTATCCCCATGAAGTACCCATTGATATTTGGTTTGGCAATTATTACAGCCGTTATTTTTGCATTCCTTCTAAGTTCGACCTCGTCGCAGACTGATGCGGCACCTATTGAAAATGTGCATCAGGCAGCAGCAACTGATACTCTCCCTTCAGGGGAATATCCTTTTCAAAAAAGCGATGCTGAATGGAAAGAGATCTTAACATCTAAGGAATACCGTATTCTACGCGACAGAGGCACCGAAATTCCTTATGTAAATGAATTTAACGGCCATAAAGAAGAAGGAATTTACGTTTGTGCCGGTTGTGGACAGAAGCTGTTTTCTTCCAAACACAAGTATGAATCGGGTTCAGGATGGCCGAGCTACTGGCGACCGATAGCCGATTCACTTGTGGGAGAACGGGAGGATAACTCCTATTTCATGACCCGTACAGAGATCGTTTGCTCAAATTGTGGTGGTCACTTAGGCCATGTTTTTGATGATGGTCCAGAGCCCACAGGTTTACGCTATTGCATGAATTCTGCGGCTATGGATTTTGTACCCGCAGAAGAAGTAGCTTCCTATCAAAAATAACTTTCTTGCTTGGAACTCCCCGTAACATTGTAGATTATTAGGCGTCTAAAAAGGCGCCTTTTTTATTCACTACATTCCAAACATATGAGCTCCAAAGCCACCATTCTAAAAAAAGCTTCCTTCAACCCGAAGATCAAGAAATACGTGCTTTGGTACGGTGTCTTGATCTGCACTATTTCCATTTTTCTGATACCTGTTATTCCAATTTGGCTCCTATTCGGCACTGCATACCTGAACAGATACTTCGAACGCCTTGAATGTGAACTCACCACTCGCTCCCTCCGATTCAAGAAAGGCTATATCTTCCAAACCGAACGAACTATTCCTCTCGACAAAATTCAGGATCTCACTTTTAAGGAAGGGCCACTGCTCAAACACTTTGGGCTGAGCATCCTTAAGATCGAAACGGCCGGAAATACTGGACAAGGTACTTCAGACCTGTCTTTGATCGGGATTATCGATGCGGCAGACTTCCGTTCGCTTGTTTTTGATCAGCGTGATAAAGTAACCGATAATGCCTCCTCTTCAGAAAGCGAATCAACAATAGAAGTTCTTAAAGAGATCAGGAATTCATTGAACAGAATAGAGCAACATTTACAAAAATAGATCCATGCCTACTCCACAATTTGATCACTACACCATAAAAGTCTCTGAACTCGAAACAAGTTGCGAGTTCTATGTAAATGTCATTGGATTGGAGCAGATCAAAAACAGAACGGAAAAGCCGCATATTCGATGGTTTTCACTTGGGGCCGGAGAGCTTCATGTGGTAACTGGCGATACCTCTGACATTCAAACGAACGTAGGCGTTCACCTTGCATTGAAAGTTGAAGATTTTGATGATTTTCTTACTGTATTGGATCAAAATAAGATCACCCCACACAGTTCCAAGGGTGAGCCAGATCAGATTACAACACGGGCTGATGGTGTGCATCAGGTGTATTTCCGGGATCCGGACGGATATTGGATAGAAGTGAATGATGCTGATTAAAAAATGATTTTCTGATCTAAAATAACTCTTTTCATAAAATGAATATTTCGATCATTGGTGCCGGTATTGGTGGATTATCTTCAGCTTGTCTGCTTGCTGCAAAAGGACATAAAATCGAGGTTTTTGAAAAGAATGAGTCTGCCGGTGGTAAAATGAATGAGCTTAAAGAGGATGGATTTCGGTTTGATACCGGCCCAAGTCTGCTCACCATGCCTTTTGTACTCCAGCGGTTGTATGAAGAATGTGGCACATCACTGCATGCCGAACTCGAGCTTCTTCCACTTGATCCGATCTGCACCTATTTTTATCAGGATGGCACAACCTTCACCAATTATGAGGATCATAAAGCTACTTTAAAAGAGATCGAGCGGATTGCTCCTGAAGATCTTGAAGCATACGAACAGTTTCTTGGCTATGCACAGGCACTGTACCATCGAACCGCTGATGCCTTTATCTTCAACCCGCTATATGATTTTTCCGATTTCAGGCAACTCAATCTTCTCAGCTTTTTTGGGATCGATGCATTTACAACGGTAAGCCAACGTATCGATTCCATGTTCACATCATCCTATTTACGGCAATTTTTTAAACGCTTTACCACCTATAACGGATCCTCCCCTTATCAGGCGCCCGCAACATTGAATGTTATTCCACACGTTGAGATAAACCTTGGAGGGCACTACATCAAAGGCGGATTGTATACGCTGGCTGAATCTTTGGAAGCGCTCGCCAGATCTCTTGGTGTGAATTTCCATTACGGAGCCGGAGTCACAACAATCCTCACAAAAAACAAGAAAGCCCAAGGCTTGAAACTTGAAAATGGTGAGGAGATCTACAGTGATCTGGTCCTTTCAAACAGTGATGTCACCGAAACCATCACCCAATTACTTCCCGATGAAGCCATTCCCACATGGAGAAAACAACAAGCTGAATCCATAGAACCCTCCTGCTCCGGCTTTGTGTTGATGCTTGGGATAGACCGTAAATACGAACACCTATCTCATCACAATATCTTTTTTTCTGAAGATTATAAGACAGAATTCAGGCAAATATTCCGTGAAAAAGTAATGCCGGAAGATCCGACTATATATGTAGCAAATACTTCTCATTCAGACCATTCACACGCTCCTGAAGGCGGCTCAAACCTGTTTATCCTTGTGAATGCTCCTTATTTGTCCGATCAGTACGACTGGGAAACCAATAAAAAAGCCTATGGCGATAACATAATTACTGAGCTTGAGAAAAGAGGATTAGAGAATCTCTCGGCTCATATTCAATTCAGAGAAAATATCACACCTGAAGATTTTTACGAAAAGTACCGATCTAACAAAGGAAGCATCTACGGAACCTCTTCGAATAGCAAATTTTCAGCTTTTATTCGCCCCCGAAATAAATCAAGAAATATTGAAGGGCTATATTTTACAGGAGGATCTACCCATCCTGGTGGTGGAATACCTTTAGTGATACAGTCAGCTTTTAATGCTGCCAACCTGATCGAACGCTACGAGGAATAGTGAATTACTCGGCGGCTTCTTCCTGCTCTACATCCAGGTTGATAACTTCAACATTGTGGATCTTACCCTCCACGATCTCAAACCGAACAATAGTTCGCTGTTGTTGAAAGCCTTGTCTGCCGGCTGCTCCGGGGTTCATATATAGCATTTTATTGTGATCCTGATCGCGGGCAATGCGAAGGATATGAGAATGGCCGCAAACAAAAATATCCGGGGGATTAGCATCCATCTCCTGCCGTATCGGTAAACAGTAACGTCCAGGGATGCCCCCAATATGTGTCATCCAAATCTTGATGCCATCGCGCTCAAAATGCTGGTGCAACGGATATTCAGAGCGGATATCCTGTCCATCAATATTGCCATACACGCCAATAACGGGGGCAATTTCCCGAAGTTGATCGGCGACCTCAATGGTCCCAAAATCACCGGCATGCCAAATTTCGTCGCAGTTTTCAAAAAACTCCAACACCTGTGGATCCAGGTAATTATGTGTGTCTGAAATGAGCCCTATTTTGATCATACTTTTTGTATCATCTTACTTCTCCAACAAAAAGAAACAAGAAACTGCTTTACGTTATCTTGTTCCACTAAATCTTTAACATTCCTAAAATTTTATTCATTCATTGAAAGGCTTCAGCATCATCATCGTTACATGGAACGCGCTCAACCATCTCAAGAATTATCTGCCAACTGTAACGGAAACTATCTACCCGAATTTCGAGATCATCATTGCCGATAATAACTCAACGGATGGATCTAAAGAATGGGTAAAAGCCAACTATCCTGACATTAAAATTGCTTCCTTTGATGCAAACTACGGGTATTGCGGGGGAAATAACAGAGCTGTTCCCTTTGCTGAGAAAGAAATTTTATTGTTCCTGAATAATGACGTGCGCGTTGATAATAACTGGCTCCATGGCCTCAATAAAGCCTTTAATGATGATAATACAGCTGCTGTTCAACCCAAAATGTTAAGCGACAAACAGCCTGAATACTTCGAATATGCCGGAGCAGGCGGTGGATTCATTGACAAATTTGGGTATCCTTTCTGCCGCGGACGCATTTTTGAAGATGTTGAAAAAGATGAAGGTCAGTACAAAAATGATCGGGACCTGTTTTGGGCATCAGGCGCTGCTTTAGCCGTTCGTAAAGATTTGTTCGTTGAATCAGGTGGATTTGATGAAGACTTTGAATTCCATATGGAAGAAATTGATCTGTGCTGGCGCCTTCAAAATCAGGGACATAGAATTGGATATGCTTCTGACAGCATCGTATATCATCTTGGGGGTGGTTCACTGCCTATGGGCTCACCCCGAAAAGTCTATTATAATTTCCGAAATAGCTTATTCATGCTTTGGAAGAATTACTCCTCAGTGAGCCTCCGAAAGCGATTAACGCTTCGAATTCTGCTTGATATTGTTGCTGCATGGAAAGCACTCGCCGACGGAAAGCCCAAAGAATGGTGGGCTGTAGCAAGGGCTCATTTCCAATTTCTGAGAAATATCGGAAAACTCAGCCAAAAGCGGAAAGAACTTCAGCAGAAAAGAGTCGCTCAGGAAGATCCTGAAACTATGTTAGATCTCAGTATCATTTGGCAACACTTTGCTAAAGGGATAACCAAATTCAGCGATCTTAATAAGTGACCTCTACTTTTCGAAGCTAGATATAACACATTTTTCCTTCGTTTCAAGATCTAGCAAAAGTTGAAATTATATCCAAGAACATCCATCAACCCGCTCTCTCAAATTCAAACATAATGTTCTATTCAAAGAGCGGAAAGACGGATCACTTGGTCAAATTATGAAGCTTTCTTTTTCTTGAATGTGTTGATGACGCCGCCATCCAGAACAGCTTCTCGCTGGCGATCGCTCAGGTTGTGTTTAACTACATACTCATTCCCTTTGGTTACATTGATGAGCTTGGCCGTATTTCCACTTTCGATACTCGCCCGGATGTTTTCAGATCTTAGAATATCTCCCTGATCGATATCTTCGTAATCTTCATCATTCGCAAACTCAAAAGGTGGTATTCCAAAGTTCACCAGATTTTGCCAGCCTATTCGGGCATAGCTTTTAGCAATTACCGCTCGCTGCCCTAAATACCGAGGGGCTATGGCTGCATGCTCACGACTGGATCCCTGGGCGTAATTCTCGCCGGCAATAACCATATGCCCGCCATGTTCTTCCTTAGCTTCCAGTGCGCGATCGTGGAAGTTTTCATCAACCACATCCAGGGTAAATTTACTGATCTCCGGGATATTACTTCGGAAAGGTAACACTTCAGCTCCGGCTCTTAGGATCTCATCTGTGGAAATATCATCCGGCATTTTAAGCAATACAGGCACTTCAAAGTCACTAAGTTCACCAAAATCAGGCATAGTAGAAATATTTGGCCCTTTTTTGATCTCTCCCCGCTCTTCCATTGGAACAGGTTCGGTTAGCATTTCGGTATTCACAATAAGATTCTTAAGCTCTTCAAACTTGGGATATTTCATATGATACAACTCTTCCAGATCCCGTGGATCCGTGATCTTACCGGTCAATGCTGATGCAGCAGCGGTCTCAGGACTCACTAAGAACACGGAATCTTCCTTGGTACCCGATCGGTCTGGAAAGTTACGGGGAACGGTCCGGAGGCTATTTTGCCCGGATGCTGGTGCCTGTCCCATTCCAATACATCCATTACAGCCGGCCTGGTGAATACGTGCCCCGGATTGCACCAGATTAAACATCACATCATTCTTCACCATATTCTCTATGATCTGCCGTGAGGTTGGGTTGATGTCCCACGAAACATTATCATGAGCTGTTTTTCCCTTCACTATTTCAGAAGCCATCCAAAAATCACGATAGCCCGGATTGGCTGAAGATCCCACATAAGACTGATAGATCGACTTGCCTTCCACTTCACGCACCGGAACTACATTACCGGGGCTACTTGGAAGAGCGATCAGCGGCTCTACATCATCCAGGATCAATTCTTCATACTTATCATACTCGGCTCCTTCGTCGGCTACCAATTCTACAAATTCATCCCCTCTGCCCTGAGATGTCATAAAACGATGAATTTCCTCATCAGCAGGAAAAACAGTGCTGGTAGCACCCATTTCTGTACCCATATTAGCGATCACATGTCGATCCATAGTGGAAAGATTCTTAAGACCTTCCCCAAAATATTCTATCACATACCCATTAGCTCCGTCTACATCATAACGGCGAAGCATTTCAAGTACAACATCCTTGGCGCTCACCCAGTCCGGGAGATTTCCTTTTAATTCAACCCCTAAAACTTTCGGCATTTTGATATGCATCGGTTCCCCTGCAATCGCAAAAGCTACATCAAGTCCACCGGCTCCAAGTGCTAACATTCCCATGCAACCCGATGCTGGTGTATGACTATCAGATCCGGCAAGTGTTTTCCCGGGAATAGCAAATCGCTCTGTTTCTATGGGATGACTTACCCCATTTCCCGGTCTACTAAACCACATTCCAAAACGCTCAGCTGCAGATTTCAGAAATACGTGATCATCAGGATTTTTAAAATCTGTTTGAAGAAGATTATGATCCACATACTGGCAGGAAAGTTCTGTTTTAGCATCATCCAGCTCCATGGCTTCCAGCTCCAGCATGACCAATGTTCCGGTAGCATCCTGTGTGAGAGTCTGATCGATCTTGAGACCGATCTCTTCACCGGGTGTCATTTCTCCTTCAACTAAGTGATCTTTGATTAATTTCTGAGTGACGTTAAGTGGTTTGCTCATTGTTATGTTGTTGTTTGATATCTGTTTAATTTCTACTATTACAACTCGATAGAAGCCCAAATGATTCAATTATCTTGAACTTTAATCTGGAACAATCCTTCAGTAAAGCGATGCCCCACATAAAGAAGTGGTGGTTTTCGGTGATATGCATCCCATTTTGCTGGGTTTTGGCCGACCAGTACTGGATGGCTCTGAAATGGGAGATCTCATTTGCCTGGCTTTATGACTACCCTTTTTTCCTTACACCATTCTTTTTTCTTATCGATAATTTCCTGTTGATCGTACACGAAGCCGGTCATACGTTCTTTGGTTTTCTGGGATCCCGGTTTATCGGAATTCTTGGCGGAACTTTGTTCGAGATCCTTCTGCCTTTTCTGATCTTTGTCTACGGATGGTGGAATTACAGCCGAATCGCTGCACAAATGGGATTGTTGCTTACCTCCTTCGCCTGGATAGAATCCTCTGCCTACGCTGCCGATGCTGTTTCCAGGCGATTACCGCTGATCGGGAATCTCCCTAAATCAGCCCACGATTTCTTTAATTTATTTAGCATGAAGGGAGTACTCGATGACCACATGTTCTATGCCTGGAGCATGTACTGGATAGGTTTGATCGTAATGATGTTATTTCTTTCCTATCCGCTATGGGAACGCATACAGTATGATTCTGTAGAAATTAAGATGGATCTATAAATGTAAACCCAAACTGACACTTCTTAATGGTTTTTCTACATCTGAAAAAGTTATGCGATTGGTTTTAGAACTAGAGAAAATCCTCCTTTATTTATGATTCGGGTTCTGTATTCAAAGACCCATTTCTTATCTTCGGTTCACTCCAAAAACAGACACTATGATCCCAAAGGAAATCCTCAAAAAAATTCGAAAGCTTGAAATTCAGACCAAAGGTATCGTGAACACCTTGTTTGGAGGCGAATATCAGTCAGCTTTTAAAGGGCGAGGAATGGAATTCTCAGAAGTTCGTGCTTACACATACGGTGATGACATCCGGCAAATTGACTGGAATGTGACTGCCCGGACCGGAGATCCTTTTATAAAAGTATTTGAGGAAGAACGCGAGCAAACACTGATGCTCTGTATCGATATTTCACAGAGCGGTACTTTTGGGAGTCAAAATCAAAGCAAGATGGATCTGGCGATCGAGCTTTGCGCCGTTCTGGCTTTCAGTGCTATCAAAAACAGCGATAAAGTGGGCCTTGTTCTATTCAGCGACCATATTGAAAAAGTAGTTCCCCCCAAGAAAGGAAGAACGCATGTCTTGCGGCTTATCCGTGAACTATATACCACGGAACCCACCGGAACGGGAACGGATATTGGAGATGCCCTTTCCTACATCAACCGGCTGCTGGACAGAAGAGCGATCGTTGTTCTCGCTTCTGACTTTCAGGATGAAGAATTCGATAAACAGCTTCGTATCACCAATCAGAAGCATGATCTGGTAAGTATTTTGATCAATGATCCGCTGGAAGATGAATTACCTGACCTGGGGATAGTTAAAATTCGTGATGCTGAAACCGGACAACGGAAGATGATAGACACTTCAAGCTCGAAAGTTCGAAAGGCCTACAAAATGCGCCGATTGAAGCAAAAGGCCCGACTTCAGGATAAGCTTCTCAAAATGAAGATCGATGCCGTTGAAGTGCAAACAAATGAATCGTACGTAGAACCGCTCATGAACTTCTTCAAGCGTAGAGTAAATCGATACTAATCAATACTCAGAAGGGATGCTACCGTCTCTTCTCCTTCCATAGAAATGTCCGAAAGTTCTTTTTCAAGCCGCTGAACTTTCCCTTTAAATCTTTGGAGATCGTCACCCTGTAATGCTTTTGAAGGTGGAAGGTCGATCGTTAAAGGATTTACGGGCTGGCCGTTCTTGTAGATCATATAGTGCAAATGAACTCCGGTTACGCGGCCCGTTTTACCTACATACCCAATAACCTCTCCCTGACGCACTCTGGTGCCGGCTTTGATCCCTTTAGCGAACCCATTCAAATGTAGATAAGCGGTAGTATACGTGCCGTTATGCTCGATCTTAACAATATTACCGTTTGCGCCCCTGTACTGAGCCTCGGTCACCTGCCCATCACCAACGGATAATACCGGCGTACCTATTGGAGCCGCATAATCCACTCCCTGATGAGGAATTCTACGCTTTAGAATGGGATGAAAACGATTTCTGTTAAATGATGAACTGATCCTTTGAGAAAATTTGAATGGAGCTTTGAGCAATGCTTTCTGAACTCCATTTCCTTGGCTGTCATAAAATCCGGCAGTAGTCTCGTTCTCAAAGTAGAAGGCATCATAAGTTTGATCCTTAACAGTAAATTCTGCTGCTATAATATCACCAATACCTAAGAACTCGCCATCTACATAGCGTTCCTCGTAAATCACTTTAAAATTATCGCCCGGATATAAGCGGAAAAAATCTATCTGCCAGGCAAAGATCTCACTCATTCGAAGTCCCAAAAGCGTAGAAACTTCGTTATCCATTAAAGTCTCGTATAGTGAGGATGTGATAACACCTGCTGTTTCAGCTCTTTTAGTAGTCACCTCTTTTTTACCGGTTATGATGGCAATGTCATCTTTCCAGTCAAACACAATGTAGTCAAGCGCATTGGTGTGCAAGATCAATCGTTCTGTCCCTTCTTCCCCGGTATAAGTTAAATACTTTTGCCCCGGCTTTAGCCGATTACTTTGGAAAACACCTTTTGAAGCCTGATTGATCTGATAGATCTTTTGAGGTGACACATCCAGATCTCTAAGGATCAGATACAAGCTTTCATTTCGCCGGACTTTCCCCTCATTTACTTCAACATTGAACCGATTAAATCCATAACTGTCGAGGTCAAGATCCTCTGATATCTCGACCATATTTTCACTTGAAATAGATAATTCAGGAACCGGTTTCTCTTTTTGAAATTGAAAAGCCAGAGCCGTTAATATTATTGTAAAACACAGAAAAACACCTATTCCCCGTGCAATATTAAATTTAGACATATATAACCTGTAGATTCTTTGTAACCGAGAAATGATAAGAATTAATAAGCGGTTTTCATAAACCACATTTTGTCAGAGTTTTGTAAAACATTTACATCACTTTGTTTTATTTTCCAATCAATCGTAAACGGTAACATTTCATTCATATCAACTATTAATGATCAACACCATTTTGAAGCCCGGAATTCTACGCGTACTGGCTTTATTGGTTTCAAGTTTATGGCTTAGCTCCCTTTCGGCTCAAACCGTGCAAACACGAGTAAATACAGACTCTGTTTCCGTTGGCGATGCTTTCATTTATTCCATCACCTTACAGCTCGATCAGGAATATGAAACTATTCAATTTCCGGATACCAGCGCTTTCCCCCCATCGGTAGAACTTATTGAGCGAAAACAATTTAGGCTATCGGAGTTTTCTGACAGCATCAGTTATAAACTCCAGTATTTTGACAACGAAGATCTTTTCATACCCCCGTTATCAGTAACCCTTTTTGCTGAAACAGACTCCATCACATTGCAAACTGACCCTGTCACCCTTTTCTTTAAGAATGTAGTAGCTGAGGGAGATACTACTCTAAAACCTATGCAGCCAAATTTCACATTTACCCGTGTCTGGTGGCCCTGGGTGTTAGCTGCAGTTTTGTTAGGCGGATTTCTGTATTGGTGGTTTAAATTGAGAAAGAAAGAGGAGCAAACGGAGGCAGAACAAGCACCTGAGATCAAACCTTTCCATAACCCTCTGGTTGCGTTAGAAGACGAATTAGAGAAAATAAAACGAGAATCAGATCTTGCTGTTACTAAAGATTTCAAAGTCTTTTACAGTGATATTGGCGATGCTTTAAGAACTTATTTTGAGGAACTTTACGGCATTCCTGCGCTGGAATCCACTTCCTCTGAGCTCCTTCGTTATCTCGATGCATATGGCATTGATGACACCCTGAATGAGAAAACACGGATCATCCTTAAAAAAGCGGATCTTGTGAAATTTGCCAAGTTTACCCCAACTCTTGAGGATGCCTGGCAGACTTATGAGGAAGCCATTGCTTTCCTGGAACGTGCGAAATCAACGGATTCGGCGCGGATCAGAAGACTGAGAGCAAAATATGATGCTCAATTCCGACCTGAACCTGATCATATAAATAATAAGGAGTCTTAGATGGAATTCGCGAATCCACAATGGTTTTGGGCGCTGACTTTACTTCCAGCATTAATCGGGCTCTACCTCTATCAATATTTCTTCAATAAAGAGACTTCGTTCACCTTTTCATCCCTAAACCTTTTGGATGATCTTCCGGGCAATTGGAAAATCCATCTTCACTGGCTACAGGCTGCTTTTATGTGGGCCGGAATTGCATTTCTGATAGTTGCGCTTGCCCGTCCCCAGGAAAGACTCACAACCGTAGAACGGAACGCAGAAGGTATCGACATCGTGCTGGTACTGGACCTTTCCACATCTATGCGTGCCGAGGATCTTAAACCAAACCGCTTTGAAGCTGCCCGCGAAGTAGCTAAAGACTTTGTGGATAAACGGGAATCGGACCGAATTGGGTTGGTTACTTTCGCCATGAAAAGCTTCACTGTGGTCCCTCCGACGCTCGATTATCGACTGCTTAAAAACCTGATCGATGAACTAGAGATGGGCATTATTGAAGACGGAACCGCCATTGGTATGGGAATTGCAACAGCTATAAACCGACTTAAAGACAGTAACACAGAAAGCAAAGTGATCATCCTGCTTACAGATGGACAAAATAATGCCGGGGAAATCGATCCGGTGACTGCAGCCGATCTGGCTTCCACCTATAACATCAAAATTTATACCATTGGGGCCGGAACCCGCGGAACGGCTCCCTACCCTATCCAGGACCCCATTTTTGGGCGTCGATATCAGAACGTACAGGTTAATATTGATGAGGATATGCTAACCAGAGTAGCTGAAGTAACCGGAGGACGCTATTTCCGGGCTACCGATTCTGAAGAACTCGAAAACATCTATGCAGAAATTGATGAGCTGGAAAAGACCGAGGTTGAAGAACTTATTTATACAGATTATAAAGACCTTTATGAACGCTATCTGGCACTTTCACTGGCTTTTTTTGTGATCAGTTTTATTCTCAGAAAAACCATCTTGAGTGGTATTGAGGATCACTAAAAGCTAATCTTCTGATCATTTCCTTTTATTGCCAATCGTTGCCAAAACAGCGTATCTTCCATTTGATCTCAAAGCCTTCAAAAACTATTCATGAGTATTTCTTTTATCCAAGAGCAACTCCACAAAAATGGAGTTTTTAATCGCATTTATGAGCGTCTTGCCGATGAGCAAACACTCACACTGAAGAAAAGCATTGGCGCCCTGAATAGCTTCCTTCTTTCTGATCTTTCCAATCGACAGCCAACCCTTTTGGTGATCTCTGAAACCGATGAAGGTGCTCGCTTCCTTAAAGCTGACCTGGATGTGATTGAAGAAGGAAAACCCGTTACATTTTTCCCTTCTTCAAACAAGAAACCCTATGACCGTCAACAGCTTAAGGACACCAGCTTATTAGTTCAAAGGTCAGAGGCATTGCAAGCCATCAACGATCAAAAGCAGAAGATCGTGGTTACATCTGTGGAAGCTATCAACGAAATGATCGCTCCTCCCGCTGCATTGAATGAGGTGAGCCTGGTGATCAAAAAAGGCGATGAGATTCAGCTCGATAAGATCCGGGAAGAGCTTGTAGATCAAGGCTATGACACTGTCAAATTTGTAGATGAACCTGGAGAATTTGCGATCCGCGGTGGTATTTTGGATGTCTTTCCGTATTCAGGCGAATATCCGCTTCGTTTTGAATTTTTTGGGGATGAGGTAGATACCATTCGTGAGTTTGATGCGGATTCTCAACGCTCCATTGCTTTCTTGAATGAAGCCCGCATCATTCCAGATCTTACCAACCTTCCGGATAAAGAGAAATCCACCTTCCTCTCTTATTTTGATGAAGAAACACTGCTTGTCACTTCCGGCAAAGAAGTCATACTGGCAAAGATCGAAGAATTCTACGCTAAAGCGGAAAATGCCTATCAGGATCATGAAGATCAGGATGAATTGAATCCTCCAGAAACACAATTTGTAAGTGAGGATGTCTTTCAGAAAGAGCTCGCAAAGTTCAGGCATCAATTGTTTGTGGGGGATGTAGGAGTCTCTGAAAATGATGCCAAAACGATCACCCTGGAAACCAGTCCACAGCCCGATTTTCATGGCAATTTCAAGCTTTTGAGGGAAAACATCACCCAAAACTCCAAGGCCGGAATCGTTACCGTTATTCTCTGTGATAATGACGGGCAACACGAACGTTTTGATGAATTATTGGGGGAAGCGAGCCAGGATTTCAAATATCGACTGGTCGTCAAATCGCTGCATGAAGGCTTTGTGTATGAACCAGCTAAGATAGCAGTTTATACTGACCATCAGATCTTTAACCGTTATCATCGCCCCAAGACCAAGCGACGTCGTTTCCATGGCGGAATTTCGCACAAAGAACTCAAAGATCTTAACCGAGGTGACTTCGTAGTGCACGTAGATTATGGCATCGGGAAGTTCATGGGGTTCAAAAAGATCAATGTGAAGGATACTGAGCAGGAAGTTGTAGTCTTGCAATATAAGGATGACTCCACCCTCTATGTGAATGTCACCAGTCTGCATAAACTCCAAAAATATTCGGGTAAAGAAGGAACTGCTCCCCGCATCACAAAACTGGGATCGGGAGCATGGGCGCGCAAAAAAGCACAGACCAAGAAGAAGGTCAAAGATATTGCAAGGGAGCTTATCCAGTTGTACGCCAAACGGAAGGCAGAGACAGCTCATGACTTTTCACCTGACAATGAGTGGCAAATAGAGATGGAAGCCAACTTTGAATTTGAGGAAACACCAGATCAGCATGATGCTATCGTTGCGGTGAAAGAGGATATGGAAAGCGTTCATCCCATGGACCGGCTTGTATGTGGTGATGTAGGCTTCGGGAAAACAGAAGTGGCCGTCCGTGCTGCTTTTAAAGCAGTGCTGGATCATAAGCAAGTTGCAGTCCTCGTTCCCACAACTATACTTGCTGAACAGCATGCCAAGACCTTCATCAAAAGGATGAAACAGTTTCCGGTTAAAGTAGAGGCGCTTTCCCGTTTCCGTTCTTCAAAAGAGCAAAAGTCATCCATTGAAAAGCTAAAGAAAGGCGAACTCGATATTGTGATCGGCACTCATCGCCTGCTTTCCAAAGATGTGGAGTTCAAAGACCTCGGACTTATCATTGTGGATGAGGAACAACGATTTGGAGTGGCTGCCAAAGAGAAGCTGAAAAATTTCCGGGCCTCCGTAGATGTGCTCACTCTTACAGCTACACCGATCCCCAGAACGCTCCAGTTTTCATTGATGGGCGCGCGTGACCTGAGTATCATCAATACTCCTCCGCCCAACCGCCAGCCCGTTTATACCGAAATTCACAGCTTTGATGAGGAATTGTTGAGGGATGCTATCCTTCAGGAGATCTCACGGGGCGGACAGATCTTCTTCATTCACAACCGGGTGAAGAATATTCAGGAAATTGCAGAAATGGTTCGTCGGTTGGTGCCCGAAATTCGTGTTCGTGTAGGACATGGACAAATGAGCGGTTCACAACTTGAAAAGATCATCGGCGACTTTTATCAGCATAAGTTTGATGTGCTCGTTTCCACGAATATCGTTGAGAATGGCATCGATATAGCCAATGCGAATACCATTATCATTAATCAGGCTAATCACTTTGGGCTTGCGGAGTTGCACCAGTTGCGCGGTCGCGTGGGAAGATCTGACAGAAAAGCATTTTGTTACCTCATCACAAGTCCGATCAGAACATTAAGTACCGAGGCCCGAAAGCGATTGCTTGCTTTGGAGGAATTTTCCGATCTGGGCTCAGGATTCAACATTGCCATGCGTGACCTTGATATTCGCGGAGCCGGAGATATTCTGGGAGCCGAGCAAAGTGGTTTTATAAATGACATTGGCTTCGACCTCTACACCAAGATCCTTAATGACGCAGTGAAAGAGCTCAAGCAATCCGAATTCAGCGATATGTTTGATGATGTAGAGATCGATCCTGATCTCCCTGAAACAGTCATCGAATTTGATGAGACCGCCCTTCTGCCCCAAGAGTATGTTTCTGACAACGTAGAGCGACTCAACCTGTACCGTAAGCTGTCTGAAGCTAAAAGTGAGGAACAGATCGAAGAATGGAAGGATGAGATCAAAGATCGGTTTGGACCGATTCCTAAACAATCTAAATACCTGATATCTGCCAGCAAAGCCAAATTATTTGCTTCCCGTAATTTCTTCACAAAGGTAACCGTGCGGGCAGACAGAATGTGGCTTGTTTGCCCTAAACAGGATTCTGAAATGGGTAAAGCTTTCTTTGATTCAGGAAGGTTCAACGAAGTTTTAGAGAAAATTGAAGCCACCAAAAAGGACAATTTTCAGGTCGTTCAAAAAAATGATACCGTCCGCTTTGTCATTCAAAATATTCCCGATCTGGATGGAGCGGTAGAATATTTAAAAACATTGGCACAACAAGAAGTTCCTGCATAATGGAAATAGATCTGTCTCCTTACATACAGCGTATTAAGAATGGCGACGTTGTGGCCTTCCCTACCGAAACGGTCTATGGTTTGGGCGCTAATGCCTGGAATCCCAGCGCTATTAAAAAAGTGTTTGAAACAAAAGGAAGACCGCCTGACAACCCTCTTATTGTTCATCTTGCCAACAAAGATCGGGTATTGGACTTTGCAGATCATATTCCTGAAAAGGCTCAGAAACTAATGAATGCTTTCTGGCCGGGTCCTTTGACAATAGTCCTCAAAAAAAAGCCTGAGGTTTTAGATCTCATCACAGCCGGTTTAGATACGGTCGCACTTCGCATTCCTGACCATGACCTCGCACGATCATTTATAACGAAAACAGGTCCACTCGTGGCGCCAAGTGCCAACAGGTCAGGCCGGCCCAGTCCCACAAAAGCCGAACATGTGAAAACAGACTTTGGGATCGATTTTCCGGTGATAGACGGAGGAGCTACACAAGTAGGATTGGAATCTACCGTGGTGGATCTGAGTGAAGGTCAGGTTGTGATCTTACGCCCTGGAAAAATTGGAGTCGCTGAGCTAGAAAGTGTTATAGGCAAAGGCGTGCTTATTTCCGATTCGGGGGCATCAACCCCGAAAAGCCCCGGACAGAAATACTCTCATTACAAGCCTAAGGCTAATGTTTTTTATGGGGAAATTGAATCTATAGATCCAAATAACTTATATCTGTTGCAGTCGAATGCATATCCTGATCAAAAAAATATCATTAACTACAACGGCGATCTTGGGAAGCTTTCACGGGAATTATATGACCGCTTTCGTCAGGCTGATCTCCATGGATTTGAAAGCGTGTGCATTGAAGAGCTTGAGGAATTTAAAGCAGAACAGCCTTCCTATTTCGCAGCTCTTATGAACCGAATTGAAAAGGCTCGGTCTGCTTGATCTTTATACTTTTACCGGATTGATTCAGAAGCTTCTTTTCGTTTATTAATCTGGCTAATCTGTTCGTCCTGCGAGTTATTACTCTCCGGGGATAAGCTGATCTTTATACTGCAGTTCATACAACTTCTTGTAGATCCCATCTTCTTTCATAATAAGCTCCTGATGATTTCCGGATTCCCTGATTACTCCTTTATGCATTACCAATATTTTGTTGGCATGCTGAATAGTTGAGATGCGGTGAGCGATCACGATAGAGGTTCTCCCTTCCATCATCACCCGACTGGCTTCTGTTACCAAAGATTCGGTTTCAGAGTCTACGCTGGATGTGGCTTCATCTAATATCAAAATTTCAGGATTGTAGACCAACGCCCTCACAAAACAGATCAATTGTCGCTGACCCATGGAAAGTGAAGCTCCTCGTTCTTGCAAAATGTAATCATACTTTTCTGGAAGTTTTTCTATAAAACGGTGAGCTTCAACTTTATGGGAGGCTTCAATTACTTCTTCGCGGGTAATATCGGGATGTCCCAGGGTGATATTATCCAAAATAGAGCCGGAAAACAGAGCATTATCCTGAAGCACCAATCCAAAATGAGACCGAAGATCTTTTAGGGACAGGTCCCGAATATCGATGTCATCTACCTTGATACTGCCTTTTTCAATATCGTAATAGCGAAGTAACAGATTAATGATCGTGGTCTTTCCTGCTCCTGTAGCTCCAACAATGGCAATAGCCTCTCCGGGTTCAGCCGTAAAAGAAACATCCTTTAAGACATAATCTTCTTCCTCATTATACCGGAACCAAACATTTTGAAATTCGATCTTCCCTTGTGGATTACTGATCTGCTTGGGATCGTCGGTCTCTACAACCTGAGTCTCGGTATCCAATACATTGAATATGCGCTCAGAAGATGCAAGTGCCGATTGTAAGGTGTTGAATTTTTCAGATAATCCCTGAATTGGACGGAAAAACTGCCTTGCATACTGAATAAAGGCAACAAGCACACCAAAAGTCACGCCATCCATGAGTGCCCGTGCGCCACCATACCAAACAATGAGTGCCATGGCCAAACTTGCAGTCACTTCAACAATGGGCCAGAATATTGCAAAGTAAAAGATAGTTTCGATGTAGGCATCACGGTGGCCAGCATTGATCTTTTCGAACTTATCGCGTTGCTTTTCTTCCCTGTTAAACAACTGTACCACATCCATCCCATTGATATGCTCCTGTACGAATGAATTTAATTGGGCAATTTTATCCCGAACCTCAAGAAAAGTGACGCGGACTTTTGCCTTGAACCAAAATGTGGCATAGAATAGAATTGGAAGTACGGTTAGTGTAACCAGCGTCAATTCCCAGTTCATGCTAAACATGAAGTAGAGAATGAAAATGATCCGGAACAGGTCTCCAATTATAGCTACCACACCGTCTGAAAGAAGCTCACTTAACGCCTCGATATCACTGGTGGTGCGGGTAATCAGTTTCCCAATCGGGTTCTTATCAAAAAACTGAACATTGAGGGTTTGAATTTTTTTGAAGACGGCATTCCTTAACGAATACAGCGCATTCTGCCCAAACCAACGTGTGATATAGGTGTTAAAGACCAAAAGGATAAATTCACCCAGTAAAGCTCCCCCCAACAACGTGATGATCCACCAAAGACCTTCAAAGTCTTTATCGGCGATATACTCATCTACGGCAATTTGGGTTAGTTTCGGGCGGATAGTCCCCAGGTAGGATGCTGACAAGGTCAGAACAATAGCCAACAGCACATACCAACGGTAAGGCCTTAGAAAAAAATAAAGCCGCCGAATGAGATTGGTATCGACGGCTTCAGACTTAGGTTTGTTACTCACAGGTTATTCTTTAGAATCTGTCAAAATCATCATAGGAAGACCTTGGAGTGATCTTGCGATGTTTGCTTGAATCGGAATCGTCTTTTTTATCTTTGATATTAGCGCTGTAGGTACTGCTTCCGTACTTTTTACGCTTTTTGTAACTACTTCCGCTATCACTGCTTTTGCTTGAAGAAGAACTTCCTGAACTGCTTCTTCGACTTCCTCCTTTGCGGCTGCGGAATTTTTTCTTGGAACCGCCTTTATAGCTCTTTTTGCCACGGCTTCCTCCGCCTCCACCTGATTTCTTATTGAGTTCATTTAACTCAACTTTAGGAGTAATAATTCCACGTTCATGCGTTGGATCAGTGAAAATTGGTCTCAATTCGTTAGCGATCCAAGCTGGGTAAAACCCATCCCGTGCTTCTTTAAGCAGGTCATGCTCATTTGTATATCGGGCTGAAAAGTGACCGATAACCAGTAATTTGGTTTGGGCCTCAGTAGCAACGCGGGCAGCGTCAGCTGTTGACGAGTGTCCGGTTTCTTTGGCTTTGTCTGCCAGATCTTTCCCGAATGTAGCTTCGTGATATAAAATGTTGGTATTCATCGCAAGCTTAACAGCTTGAGGCGTGTACTCAGTATCTGTGACGTATGCAAAACTGTCACCGGGACGTGGATGACCTACGATCTCGTAAGACTTCACCACACTTCCATCATCTAAAGTTACATCTTCGCCGGCTTTAAGGGCTTTGAATTGCTCATCTTTATTGATGCCCATCTGTTCAGCTTTGTCAGCATCTACTTTACCGGGACGATCTTTTTCCTGGAAACGATAACCCACACAAAACTTGGTATGATTTAGCGGACGCGCTTCCACATAAACTTCTTCATCATCGAAAACACGCTCTGCATCATCCAGGTCTTCATCGATCTCGTGGTACTTAACTTCAAAATTAAGATCGATGTTTGAAAACTTAAGGTTGAACTCAACAAATTCCTTTAATCCTTTTGGCCCGATCAACGAAATAGGTTTATCTCTTCGCTGCAGCTGTAGTGTAGCTAAAAGTCCCATCAACCCTCCAAAATGATCTATGTCAAAATGTGAGATAAAAACGGCTTCTATCTTTGACCGTTTTATGCCGGCTTGTAACATGCGCATTTGTGCGTTTTCACCGCAATCAAAAAGGAAAACACTTCCTTCTCTCCATAGCGCAACTGAGGGTAAGTGACGAACGGCGGTCGGGGTTGCCGACGCTACTCCTAATGGTACTACTATCATTGTTATATCTCCCGTGGTATGTATTTTGATGGGCTATGCGTTCAAACAATTAGCCCAGGTTTATTTATTATTATATTTCTGCTAATTCTTGTTCTAACAATTGTTTGTTATACATGGCAGTATATCTGCCCTTTTTTGCTAACAGATCTTCGTGTGTGCCTGATTCTGCTATGCGTCCTTCTTCTACGTAATAAATTTTATCTGCGTCTTTAATGGTCGATATTCTATGACTTATCATTATGGTGGACCGACCGCTCAGTTCCTGTCTCAAATGTTTCAGTATGGCATCTTCGGTTTTGGTATCTACAGCACTGAGTGAATCGTCAAATATTAAAATCTTTGGATCTTTGATAAGTGCTCTTGCAATAGCTGTTCTTTGCTTCTGACCACCCGATAGCGTAATACCCCGCTCACCAAGCATGGTCTTAAATTTTTTCTCAAAATCCAAAATATTCTCTTTCACCTGTGCCTTCTCAGCAGCTTCCTCAATAAGTTGATCGGAGGCATTCTCAACACCAAAAGCGATGTTATCCCCAATGGTATCTGAAAATAAAAATGTTTCCTGAGGAACAAAACCAATTGCGTCTCTTACTTTCCTTAAAGACCATTTCTTCAGGTCAATACCATCCAGTAAGATCTGGCCTTCAGTTGGGTCAAATAAACGTGGTATGAGTTGTACCAGCGTAGATTTGCCGGATCCTGTTCTACCCACGATTGCAATATTTTCACCTGGCTGAATGGAAAGGTTTACATTCTCGAGAACCATTTCTGATGAACCAGGATATTTGAACCCTACATTTTTGAATTCAATAAGTCCTTCTATTTCCTGATCTACTTTTTCTTCAGAGTCTTTGATCTCTACCGGCTCATCCATCAATTCTTTTATACGATGCCATGAGGCAAGCGACCGCTGAAAACGATTGGTTGTGTATCCAAGAGCTGCAACTGGCCAGATCAGGTATGCCACATAGATCAGAAACTCAGCAATATTCCCCACAGTGATGGTTTCATTTATTACCATCTCCCCTCCTTTCCAAATCACAATAAGCAAAGAGATCCCGATCAGGAAATTCAATGCCGGATGAAATAGCGATTCTATCATGTCAAGTCGTAACTTTTTCTTCCGGTAAGATTCACTTTCATCCTCAAACAACTTCTGCTCGTGATCAATACGATTGTAAGCTTTGATCAGACGGATGGCGGAGAATGTTTCTTTAGCTCTCCCAGCCAGGGTAGAATATTGTTCCTGAATGATGGTGGAGTGCTTGTGGATGTATCCGGTGATCCAGTAAGCAAAAAATGAAATTAAAGGAAGTGGTATCAGTGCCCAGAATGTTAATTCCGGATTGACCAGAAACATCATCGTAAGCACAAAGCCCGCCCTTGTTACTGTATTAATGCTATACATGATCACCGGGCCATAGTAGTCACGGACTTTCCCTACATCCTCTGTAGCTCGTACATACGTCTCGCCGGAGGCATTCTCTGCATAATAACGCTGAGGTAAGGCCATGAGCTTTTCTACGATATCGTTTCGAATATCAAACTCAATTTTCCGTGAGGTAACGATGAGCGTTTGCCGGGTAGCAAATAACAGGATTCCGTACAGCATTACGGTACCGATCAGCATCAGTGAGTTGGTTGCCAATATCTCAGCCGCCTCTGATGTAAATAGTGTATCGAGGAAACTTTCAGGTACGTTGTAATCCCCTTCACCTAATGATTCAACCTGATCCATGGTCCGGCGAATGAGTACAGGTATCCACACCAAGAAAAAATTGGATGCAGTCAAAAACAAGGCTCCCAATATCATGGTGCCCTTGTACTTCCTGATGTATTTATTTAACTCTTTAAGTGCTCCCAAACCTGTCCTTTAGTTTGGTTTGTGCGGATTTTTATTTTTTATCAGCAAACTGCTCTACCCAATGCTGTCCCAATCTTGACCCAGATAGGTAAGCCGACTCAACGGTGTTGCCATTCATATAAGAGCCAACCAAAGCCAATGGTGTGTCGTTTCCTTTAATTTCCATAAAGTCGTGAGGAAGTGGATTTACAGCCTGGCTATATCTCCAAAAGTGAAACTGACTCCAATCCGGCAAGGCAACCCATCCTCCTAAAATATCGGTCAGACGATCTAAAATAGCTTCTTGAATGACCTCAGCATCTGTATCTATATTGGCTTTTGCAAAATCAGAAGTGGTGTGGACCACAAGATTCTTGGCAGTACCACTTCTCTTTGTGGATTCATTAGAGATCCAACTTATTACTTCATCATCACAATCAAGCGCATTCCATTCCGGAAGATCTGCATTGTCAAAACCAAGCATCAGCGTAAATTGAGATTCGTACTCAACCTCATCAATTTCACGAACCATCTTCAGCGTTTCGATCTCGTCAATGGTTGTGTTTAAAATAGCGTAAGCCTGTCGTGCGGGAGCTGAAATGATCACGGCATCAGCACTTTCGGTTCTGGCTGTTGGAAAATTCAACATCCAACTTCTTTTCTTGCGGCGGTTTTCCCCAATGTGAGTCAAACCTCCTACCTTTTCATTAAACCGAACATCAAGGTTCCGCCCCAAAAACTTACCGATGGTATTCATTCCATCGCTAGCAATGTAATAAGGGTCTTCATGTTCTACAGTTGAGATCTTGCCATCTTTGTCTCTATTGGCAAAGGTGCCATCCCATGTAGTTACAATATCTTTTTCTGCCAGCTCAGTGATAAGTTTGGTGAATTCTGGATCTTTTGCAGTAAAAAATGGGACTCCGTGGTCAAGCTTCTCAGCATTGTTTTTACCTGCATAGCGTGTAGCAAGGCGGCCTCCGTATCCTCCACTCTTTTCAAATACTACTACTTCATGTCCTGCATTTGCCAATTCCCTGCCTGCAGCTAATCCTGAAATTCCTGCTCCAATAACCGCGATCTTCATGTTTCTCTATTTAAAATGTATTGTTAATTATTAAGAATTGAGATCAATCAATTTCGTATAAAGTGACCCGGGGCGTTACTGCATTTTTATCCAGTAAAGCCGGCCAGTAAGCTACAACGCCACTTGCTTTTGGGCGCCCCCCGGCAAAACCGGTTACACCACTTGGCCCGGTTAAGATAAGGGGTGCTAATTCCATCCCAAAGCGATTTAAGTCATTTTTACTTGGGCCGGAAACTGAGATCCTCATTTGAATCTCGTCGAAGTCAGTATTTAGCGCTTCATCGGTTACCGGGTTCTCATTGGTGCCATTATAGCCTATATATTCTTTGTGAAACTCATCAAAATTCAAACCAAGTGCCTCTGATCGTTTTTCGAGGATCTCTGCACCTTTGATGGCTTTTTTTAGCGCATCCGGCCAGCTGTATACCAATGTTGATGAAAGCTTGTACCCATCATTATAGCTGGCGGATACTTTATAAGTTGGTGTATCCGGGTGACCTTTAATACCTGTTATCTTAACACGGTTTGGGTCGGTTTCTTCAACCGTAATGGAGGTAAAATCAGCTATCACATCAGGGGTAATGTATTCTGAAGGATCTCCAATCTCGTAAAGCAACTGTTCTTTCACCGTCATCTCACTAACCAATCCTCCGGTTCCCTCATGTTTGGTAACATAGAAATCTCCGTTTGGATATGACTCTATGATCGGGAATCCGATATCAACAAAATCTTCTACTTTTTCCCAGTCGGTGAAATTTCCGCCTGAAACCTGAGCACCGCATTCAATGATGTGCCCAGCAATGGTTCCAACAGCCATTTTGTCAAAATCATCTGCATCCCAGCCAAACTCATGTATCATGGGGGCTAGGGTCAATCCTGTATCGGTTACACGTCCGGTAATAATGACATCCGCTCCCAATTTCAGTGCTTCAACAATTGGCTGACATCCAAAATATACATTCGCGCTCAAGAGCTCATCTTTGATCTCCGAAACCGGTCGACCGTCTTCCATATTTTCAAGTGTATGTCCTGCTTTAATCAATTCATCGATCTGATCGAGGATATCATCACCATCAACCACAGCTACTTTGAGCTCGTTGTAGCCTTTCTCTTTAGCAATTTTAAGGATCTCATCCTTACAAGCCTTTGGGTTAACGCCCCCCGCATTACTAATGACTTTAATTCCGTCATTCTTAATTTCAGGAAGAACCTGTTCTACCACATGTACAAAATCCCGGGCATATCCCCACTCCGGGTTCTTCATTTTTTGTTTTTGCATGATTGACATGGTTACCTCAGCAAGGTAATCCATCACAAGATAATCGATAGGCCCTTTTTTAGCTTGATTTACGGGGGCATTCGGTAAGTCTCCCCAAAATCCCTGACCTGATGCGATGCGGATAAAATCTTTCATAAAAACTGCTTGATTGATACAACTTAAATTCGCGCGGAATATCGGGATATTTTTACTGCATTAAAATAAAAAACCCTGCCTTTATCAAAAAGACAGGGTTTGTGTTTATTAGGTTAGTTAAGTCTGGAAGGACTAACTATTGGTAATATAAAATGTGCTTCAGGGAATGCAACCACATACCTATGTGGTTTTTATGAATTATCCCTACAAAAGCTGCATTTTGCTGAAAATTAATCGCTATTTGGGTTTATCAGGCGCTGATTAATCCCCTTTGCAATTGCTTCAGATCTTGTGTGAACTTCCAGTTTCTGATAGATATTTCGGATATGATGCCGAACTCCATCAACCGATAAGAATATTTTCTTGCCTATGGCTGCATACGACCTGCCGGTTGCGAGTTCTTTCAGTATCTGAATTTCACGTTCGCTGAGTTCTTCTTCCAGGTCGGCAGCTTTCTGAAAAGTAGCTATCACTTTTCGGGCTATGTTTGGGGTGATCGGGGAGCCTCCATCCTGTGCATTGCGAATAGCTTCTACCATTTCATCAGGAGTGACTTTTTTCATCAGATACCCAACCGCACCCGCTTTTAAAGCATCAAATATATGGTCATCATCATCATGAACGGTTGCCATGATAATATTGACATCCGGGTGATGTTCCCGCATATACTTAACCCCTTCAATTCCTGTCATACCAGGAAGTCCTATATCCATGATCACCAGATCTACCTTATTTATTTCTTCCGATTCAAAAGCCTCTTCACAAGAGCCAAAACTCCCGATCACGGTAAGATCATCTTCATAATCTATAAAGGTTTCCCAACCCTCTCTCATGTACTCATTGTCTTCTATGATCCCAACTTTAATCACAATCACTCACACTAAGTTAATGTTTCACAATTAAATATAGACAGTAATCTCATAAATCAAACTACATAGGTATGTGGTTTTAGTTTCACTAAACCCGCACATTAAGCTTCCAGCGGGTTCCAAAACCTTCAGATGTTCTCAGGTCAACTTCTGCTCCAATGAGTTCAGCTCTCTTATTAATATTGATCAAACCATTTCCTTTTTTAACTCCATCTACATCCATTCCGGTTCCATCATCCTGTACCACTAACGAGAACATTCCGTCTTTAAATTTTATGATGATATCCAGATTATTTGCCTCAGAATGGCGGGCCGCATTCGTTACCATCTCTTTAAATATTAGCCACAAATGTTGACGCAGCTGCATGTCTAATTTTCCAGGAATGTGTTCTGTAATCTTAAGGCTATAGCTTATATTCTTGCTTTCGAGTAAGTCGGAGGCATAACGGCGACATTTGGAAAGAAAGCCGGTCCAGTCGTCGTGCTCAGGGTTAATCGCCCATACAATATCGGTGATCTTTTCTTTTGCATCACCGGCACTGTCTGCAATTAAACGTACAAATCGGTTTTTATCTCCGGTTACTTTATCACTTTGTATGGCCTGGGCAAAATAGCTTATACTTGATAAAGTAGCACTCACTTCGTCATGGAGATCACTTGCAATATTATTCCGGATTCGTTCTACTCTTAGCAACTGGTTAACCCGAATTCGGTACGCTGTATATAAGATCCCTGCAATTGTAAGGCTATACAACAAATACGCCCACCAGGTCCGGTACCATGGGGGCAAAATTTTAAATTCAAATATTTCTGATTCGCTCATTACGCCAAATACGTTTCTGGCTTGAACAGCAAAGCTATAACTTCCTTCAGGAATGTTGGTGTAATCCTTTTGAGCCTCTGAACTCCAGATACTCCAGTCTTCGTCAAAGCCGGAAAGTTTAACCCGGTATTCGGTCTCTTCCGGAGCAAAATAACTTGCTGCCGCGTATGTAAACCGCAGTTCATTGTTCATGTATTTCAAAACCGGGGCTTCTTCTGTTTGGCCTCCATTGATCAAAGAATCATTTCTGACCAATACCTCGTTGATCTGTGTATGATAAGAAGCGGTATGGTCGAAATTATGGTTCTTGGAATAACGTATTGCGCCTTGTTCAGTACCATACCAAACGTGATCATCATCTCCAGTAAATATCAGATTATTTTGATTATAATCTACCAGCTTAAGCGGGCCTTCCAAAACCTGGTAGCTTCCTTCCTCATTCTTTAGGGCTCCCTGATAATCTCCTCCGGACCGCAACCATATATTGCCCTCTGCATCTTCATTTGCAAAATAATATTGTCGAGTGGTATCGGTAAACATTTGGGGCAAATTCATTTCCTGATACATCGACCCTGTTTTTTCATCAAAACGCTGTATTCCTTTCCCCCATGTCAGGAAAGCTGGCTCCCCTTGTAATTGCGTTACATTGGTTCTTTTGTCATCGCTGATGTTGATCTGGTCAACCAGATATTGTTCAACAGTATGTCCGGTAACTCGGTCTCCCTCCCACTCAAGAACGACGCGATATACTCCTATCTTTGTGCTGACCCATACGTTCTTTGCTGCATCCACAAGCAAAGATGTGGGCACTGAGGAGAGATTCTCAATTGCATATAATTGCTCAAATTGATCTCCGTCTAATGTACCTACATAAAATCCTTGAGAACTACTCATCACCACCATATTGGGATCATCATAGAGAGCCATCTTATAAGTCCCCGGGACACTTATCATATCATAATCCGAGCCATTATAGGCGTACATTCTTTCCGCACAAGCCGCAAATAATTTCGATGAGAACACTTTTAAATCAGAACATATTCCCCCCATAGTAAATTTTTGGATCGATCCTGATCGGTCAGTATGATATACAGCAGTTGACGAACCAAAAACAAGTTTGTCGTTATACTTACTTACAGACATAATACCTTCATTAATACCGGAGCGTTCATCAAAAACACGAAGGGGCAGCCCAAAATCTATTCTGGACAGTCCATTGATTGTTGCCGCCCAAACACTCCCATATCGGTCTTCATAAACACCATAAACGGTATTACTGATCAGCCCTGTCTCTTCAGTGATAATGTTGAGTATATCTCCCTTACTATTTGTATGGACAATTCCTCCGAGCCTTGTCGCAAAAACAATACTTTCATCCTGTAAAACAATAGCCTCATCCATATAAAATTCTGACAAATATGAATCTACTTCCATATCCAGTTCTAAGAATTCATTGTCTCTGTACTCTGCACATTTATTGTATGCACAGAACACATCTTTATTTTGAACTTTTAGATAACTGATCAGGTTTTTCTCGGCAAAATAGTCTCCTCGCGGAATAAGAATAAGGGAGTCTTCTGTAACTTCTTTTATGCCTTCCAAAGCCTCCCGAACATAAATGACTCCATCTTTATTGAAGGTTGAAGAAAAGCGAACACTGGGCTCAAAATAATCGACTTCAGATCCGTCATAGCGAATTAAGATCTCATTCGACTGAAAGTATATATCGTTCCCTGCAGAGGTGACATCAAAAACTCGTCCGAACTCTATAGAATCAGGAATAAGGTACCTGAGGGAATAATACTGTTCGATTGCGGTGGAACTATCCGTTGGTGCATCCAGATATCCAATTTCATTTACTCCTCCAACATATAATCGTCCATCTGCAGCACTATGGATGGAATAGGTACGGCTGTTAGGCACATTTATGGGGAGCCAGTTCACCCCATCATACTTTTTTATGACCTGTACATTTGAGAGAAATAAAACACCATTTGAGTCTTCCGAAAATGCCCAGTTCTGAACACTTCCATTGTACTCTTCAGGTGAATAATTTTCGATCAGAGGAAAGCCATGAAATGTCTGAGCAAGAACCGGTGAAAAGCCGGTAACTATCATCCCTAAAAAAACGACTAAATACTTCACAAAGAAATAGAATATATCTGCATTTTAAGGGAGATTATTAACAGGTGGTTCTATATCTGTATCGTGTTCTGAAAGTTCTTCAGATTCTTCTTTTGATCCTTTCTCGATCTTAAAGACATTTATACACCACAAAGTCCCTTTCACTCTTTCCATCCTGAAATTGTACCCAATAAGCCGAATACTGCCGGTTAGCTCAATAATGCTGAATCCATCGGAATGCTTATTTTTATATTCATACCTGATGGTGATATAATTGTGAGCTGCTTCAATTTTGATCTCATCATCATTATTTACATCTGTGTATGTATTTGAGTCTCCCAGATCATCCATTAACATATATTGTAATTTCTGATGAGTAAACTTTCGTAGTCTCAGCGTATGTTTATGTGGAATTTTTTGATCAGCCATAGTCACCCGATTTGTTAAATTTTTGGTCTGTTTCTTATATAAAAAAATTATTTGTCACTTACACTACATAGTTATGCCGTAAAATGATTGCACTACTATCAGGAGAAATTTAAAGCAGTCTCGTCATCTGACACAGGCAGGTATAAAAAAAGATCTAACCATTCACGGTCAGATCTTTTAGCAGTTCTATAGTGTTAGTAAAATAAACACATCCAGGTTTGAATATTATACCCCAAAAAACCCAAACCACGATGATTGTTTGATACATTTGAATATGATCAAACCTCGTCTTAGAATCACTACATGATCATGCGGTAATTTGGACTACCTCATATCAATTTGTTGCGAAGGGCCTTAGCCACCGCCTCGCTTTTATTACTTACTTCAAGTTTAGTATAAATATTACGGATATGGTACCGGACGCCATCAACTGACAGAAAGACTTTCTTTGAAATTCCTTTGTAGGAGTCTCCCTCAGCCAGCAATTTTAACACCTTTGATTCTGTATCAGAGAGTTGAACAGCGTTAGAATTTCCTGAACTATGGAAAGAATTGATCACTTTGCGGGCAATATTTGGGCTCATTGGCGATCCCCCTTCATTGGCAGACCGTACAGCATCAATTAGTTCTTCAGGAGAGATTTTCTTAGACAGGTAGCCCATCGCTCCGTTTTTAAGAGCTTTAAAGATCCTTTCATCATCATCGTGGATGGTAACCATCATTACGACTGCATCCGGATTGATCTCCCTGATAAATTTCACCCCTTCTGTACCGTGCATTCCTGGAAGCTGAATATCGAGTAAGACAACATCAGCAATTTCTAGCTCGGTCTTTTCAAAAGCATCTTCACAGCTTTCGTATTCAGCGATCACGCAGAAATCCCTTTCAAAATCGAGAATGGTCTTCCAGCCTTCCCGCATGTACTTGTTATCTTCTATAATTACAATGTTGATCATACATCCATATCTTTAGCTATATATAATCATTTAAATACCCAAATTAACTACCCGAATCGGCGGTATTACACAAAAAATCCACCTCTAACCGGCTTAGATTTTCATTCCTGTATCTTGCCCTGATGCAAGTACAATCAGAACGTAAATCGCCAGGATGTACCTTCTCCTATGGTGGTTTCTAATTTAGCCGATGCCCCAATAGCGGTTGCTCTGTATTTAATATTTTTCAATCCATTTCCCTCTTGTACTTCATCAGGCTGAAATCCGATTCCGTCATCTGTTATTTGCAGAATGACCATATCTCCCTGTTTTTTGAATTGAATGATCGCGGTTTTTGCTTGGGAGTACTTGGCCAGATTGATAATGCATTCTTTAAAGATCAGCCAAATATTCTGTCGAATTTTAAGCGTAAGCGGGAGATCCAGATCTTCACTGAAATCCAGTTTATAGTTAATATCATGACTATCTAAGGTGTCTGAAGCAAAGCGTTTACACTTTTTCAGGAACGATATCCAGTCGTCATTTGACGGATCAATGGCCCATATTATGTCATTGATCTTTTCTTTTGCTTCCGTCGCGCTTTCATCAATAATGCTAAGGAATCTTTTGGATTCACTGGAATCTTCGTGAACTCTTTTGGCTGCTTCACTGAAAAAGCTGATACTGCTAAGTGTACCGCTGAGGTCATCATGAAGATCTCTTGCTATCTGATTGCGTGTCTTTTCCTCCTTAAGCAAATAATGTATTCTAAACCGATAAAAAATATAGCTAGCCAGGAGAATCACAGCAATTATAATGATGAAGTTTCTGAAACGCACGCTTTCCAGTTCCAGGTTCGCATTTGCTAACTGTGCTTCTTTATTCTGAAGCTGATACCGAACGCGCAGCATATTGTCGGCCCACCTTTCTCTTTGCCTTGAGATCTCGTCATCTAATTCCCGTTGCAGACGTTCATTCTCTAAAGCCTTATCAACCTGTCCAAGATTTTCAAAAGCCATGGCTTTGAACGAATAAATATCAGTCAACAGTTGCTTTAAATTATGCAGTTCAGCTATCTCTATGGCTTGGTCTGCGTACTGAATTGCATCTTCATAAGCCTGTTGTTTAAGTGCCAATCGGGAAAGGTAACGATTGGTCATAATATCTTCGTTGGGACGGGAAAATGTTGTTGAAGGTTTGGCCAGCATAGTTTTTACAGAGTTTGCATCAGCCAATAAATTTTGATCCAAATATAGATTTCCCAATCGGACCAGTTGTGTGCCTGAAATATTAGGAATCCGGGAATTGCGGCTAACACCAACGGCTTCTTCTAAAAGCTGAGTAGCCGTCACTGTATCTCCCCTGGCTTTGTAGATTGCGCTTAGATTCCCTCGTACAATAGACCGTATGGGCGGTGGTAATTTTTGAATTTCCAGGCAGGGTGAAAGTATTTCAAGGGCTTTATCGTAACTATTCAGTTTTAAAAAACTAGTTGCGAGTTTAGAGAGAATATTACACCGCGAACTGGGATTATCTTCATACTCCAAAAATTTTTCGTACATCTGGATAGCCAGATCATGGGCTTCCACATTTACATATAAGTTGCCCAGATTTCCATATAAAAAATGGATGGGATAGCGCACCTGTTCATCAATTTCGTCCCGGTAATCTATAGCATTTAGAAACAGGGACTCAGCCTCAAGATACTTTTCACTCCTGATATATTGAGTAGCACGCAGATTTTCCATTGTTAAATAAGAATCATGCTCTTTTAGATCCTTAAGTTTTTTAGCTGCAACACTAGCATAATGAGCTGATGAATCTGCATTTAAAAGTCGATAGGCCTGCGCATTTAAAAATGAGGAAAACGCTTGTCTCTGTTCATCTGAAATTCCTTCAAGTTCACTGACTTCGTTTGCGACCATAAGAAGTGAATCAGGTGAATTTCGAAGATATCGGGTACTTAATTCAACGTATGTTCTAAGTTTTTCTTCGGGCGATTCAAGTTCTTTTATATCATGCCTTATCTCAGATAAACTAATTCTTGGAAATGGTTGCTGGGCATATATTTGTGCCGAGCTGGCAAATACAGCTAATAGAGTACCTATGATCAACTTCATATAAATGATCTATTTTAATGTCCTTCTGTAATTGCTTTGAATTTACATCTGCTACTTTACAGTTCAAATTAAAATCCGGAGTAGAGCACATTACACAGATCTGTTTCGACATAAAAAATCCCGTTACTGATCAATAACGGGATCTTATAAAATTAATAAATACTGAGATTTATTTTATGAGCATCATTTTTCTAGTTTGCTGAAAATTTCCGGCTCTAATTCTATATATATACATTCCAGATGATAGTTTTCCTGCTTCAAAACTAACCTGATACTTCCCTGCTGCTTTCCGTTCATCAACAAGAGTGGTTACTTTTTGCCCCAACATGCTGAATACTTCAATTTCTACATCGGCAGCCTCAGGCAGATGATACCGTATATTGGTTGAAGGATTAAACGGATTGGGATAATTTTGCCTCAACGCAAATTCGACAGGAATTTCATTATTCAATTCATTTGAAACAGAAGTTTCTACAATTATAGTGATGAATGCTTCTGCTACTGCTCCACCTCCATCGGTAACTGTAATGGTAAGGGTTCCCTCTCCAACAAAATCAGGAGCTGAAACTGTCACCAGCAGATCTTCATCCAGTGATACGTCAATATCATCTTCATCTGCAGTCACCTCTACTTGCAGATCTTCTTTCAGATCTTCGACATCTACTATAGAAGTATCCAACGTAAAGGTGATATCTTCATCATTATTAAAACGCAAGCTATCCGGTATGTTATTGATCTGAGGCGTGTCATTCACCGGAGCAACCGTAATATTCAGCACATCCAGGATATCGGCTCCTTCGTTGTCTGTAGCCTTCACAGTTACGCTGCCGCTGCCAAAGGCATTACTTACTGATGTGAGTTTGAGCGTATCGGCTGAAAGTGAAGGAGTGAATAATGTGGTATCGTATTTTGTTATCTCAAAATTCAGCGACTCTCCTTCAGGATCTGTGAATACAGTGTCCAGAACTGCAACATCAAATGAGTTGAAATCTTCATCCAGCGTTCTTTCACCCAAACTATTGGTAACTACGGGAAGTCGGTTTTCCTTTTCTTTGGTTTGAAATTCGAAGATCTGACTCCAGCTACTTTCCCCGGATGCATTCGTGCTTCTTACTCTCCAGTAATAGGTAGTAAGATGAGCCAGTCCGTCTACATCAAATGTTATTTGTGAATGTGAGCTTGAATCAATCAAAAACGAACTAAAATCTGATTGAAGAGAGAGCTGAATATGGTATGAATCCGCATTTTCAGCCGTATTCCATTCAAGTGTTAAAGAGGTATCAGCTTCGGTTTCCTGATCAGCAGGGCTTGATAAAACCGGTACTTCAGAATCAGGAACCCGGGTAGTAAAACTGAATGTAGGGCTCCATCCGCTAAATCCAGAGGAGTTACTTGCCCGTACCCGCCAGTAATAGGTTGTACTATAACTGAGCGCCACAATATCTAAAGAGGTGGAAGAATGTCCGCTTGTTTCCTCCTCCAAACTACTGAAATCGGATTGCGTGGAAACCTGCACTTGATAGGAATCAGCATTTTCTGCATCAGACCATGTAAGTGTTAAGGCCGTATCGAGGTCAGAAGCGTTGTTGGCCGGACTATTTAATGAAGGTATAGTTGCATCAGGCTCTCGGGTAGTGAAGCTGAATTCAGTACTCCAGTTGCTTTCACCTGTAGTATTAAACGCCTTCACCCGCCAGTAATACTGACTAGTATATTCCAATCCATGAATAGTATTTGAGGTATCGTTTACAGTTTCTGCTATCAATACCGTGGAGAAATCATTCACTTCAGAAACCTGTAATTTGAATGAATCTGCCCTGGCAGTTTCCAGCCATTTCAATGTAAGCACAGTATCCTGCTGTCCGGCTCCGTCACCTGGATCAAAAGGAACCGGAGTGTCAGGCGGTGCAATTTGAGTAGAAAAAGTGTGTGTAGTTGACCAACTTCCATTTCCCTGTGCATTTACGCCTCTTACTCTCCAGTAATACTGTGTACCGTAGTCAAGCGAAGTGATCACAGATGTTGATGAGATCCCCGAAGAATCTCTTACGAAGGAAGAGAAATCACTTTGACTGGAAACCTGCCACTGATATCCATCGGCAAGAGTCGCTGCATTCCACGAGAACGTGATATCATCAATAGATATATCCTCTACACCGTCAGCAGGCTCAACAAGATCAATAGCTTCAGTTAAGCCGTCATAAGTGGTGAAGGAGTATGTGCTGCTCCAGTTACTTTCTCCACCTGCATTCAAAGAACGCACTCTCCAGTAGTAAGTCGTCGAAAAATCTAAAGTAGATAACTCCTGAAGGGTTTGAGTCGTAATTTGGTTGAGCCATAATGTCGAGAAATTTTGATCTTTAGATACCTGCACCTGATACTCATCGGCTTCCGTCACCTCTGCCCATTCCAGGGATAATGTGGTGTCTGTATCTGCTGATCCATCTGAAGGTGCTTGCAATGTGGGCGCTGATGGAGGAGCTATCAAAGTAACGTTCAAATATCCGGGAATTGGAGTAGTTGTAGGAACGGTTGGCCCTGGTTCATTGAATCGCAAATATTTCAGATCGAACTTCAGTTCGTCTCCATCATTTACAGATTGCTTAGCCTTAAACATGAATTTAATGATCGGACCTTGCCCGGAAATTGCAGAAGTAGCAGCTGCAACGACCCGAATGACATCTGCCGAATCTTTAACTTCAATATTGAGTCCGGCACTTTGTGTTTGAGCTGGATTCAATCCTATAAAATCTAATTTATCTGTATTGTACCTGAAACCGGCTTCATATGATAAAATATTATGGGAACTCAGATCTGCAGTATTCAGGCTCATTTCAACCGTATCCGGATTGATGCTTTCCACCGTATCAATGTAAGCATCAAAGCTATTCACTTGTACTTGCACTAACTCTGAGGAGAATCCCTCACTGTCTGTAACATTGACAGAGACCTCCCCTCTGCTAACACCTTCCAGGGTCCCGGTTCCTCCATCAATAGTGGCTATGGAATTGTCATCAACCATCCAGGTATACGGCGGAGTACCATTGCCTCCGGTAACCTGAAACTGAAGCTGATTACCGATACTAACCGCCGTATCTGCCGGAAATATCTCTATACTTGGAGCAGGTTCAACTTCGAAACTGCCATTTTGGAAATTTGGGATCAACTCTTCGTTGAACTGAGCTTCCTGAAATTCAACATTTGAATTTCCGGTTCTTTCGCCAGTCACCTTGAATCTTAAGAGAAACAAATTACCACTGCCATCAAGCGCTGCCGTTCCTGCACTTGCAATTTCTACTCCATCCGCATCAATATTTACCGTGGGGTCTCCCCATGTATCGGTTTTAGTGCCGGCATGCAGAACTTCCTGAAGATCCAGGTATAAATTATTGAACCGGACATCAAGCTGAACAGATTTGATCTGTAGTCCACTAACATCACTTACCTTAACGGGAACATCAATAATCTTGGTTTGCTGTTCAGATGTATCAGGAATTGAAACATTCAGGTTTTGCAGGTTTGCAGGCTGTATTCTGAAGATCTCGGTAGAATCTTTTAGTCCCTGTGCATCGGTAGCTTTAACCTGTATGTTTCCTACCGCATTAGCACTAAGCAACCCATTGCTGCTAATGGATGCAATAGCCGGATTACTCACCTCCCAGGTAATAGGAGCCTGGAAATCATCCTGAAGATTAAACTGTAATGTTTCTCCTTCTATAACATCGATATTATTGTCCGGATTGATCCGCACGCCTTTGATCTCTACGTTAGCCTCAGCATTTGTGATACTTACGCCCGGATTCCCCTCATTTAACATAGCACTTACGATGTCAAAGTCGGTCCTATCGAAATAGGAAGCATTGGGATTTGCCGTTGCTTTCAGGTAGAAAAGAACACCTGAACCGGAAATGGTATCGGGTGCCGCAAATGAAAAGCGGTCGGTTCCTTCGAAATAGTTTGTACTACCCTCATTTTCGAGGATCGTACCACTGGTTTCAACACCGGTAATGTCAACAACATCATCGTTGAAGCTAAATTCGAATTCACCGGCAATAACTGCATCTGATTCTAATATTTCTGAGGTATTGACCGGAATCAGTATACTCTCTCCGGCCAATAGTTTTTCGTCGTTCAGCGAAAGGTCGATCTGCTGAGCTTGCACAAAAAGCGTACTCAGTGAAAGCATCAGCACAAAAACCGCCCTGACTGCCCTCGCTAATATTTCTGGTTTTCTTGATAAAAACATAGTTACTCCTTTTTGATTTACGGCTTTTGGTTACTTAATGAGCAACATTTTCCGTACTTCTGAGTAACTGGTATTATCCTCACCAGTGAAATCTATACGCAATAGATAGGTTCCGCTGCTGTACCTTGCGGCATCCCATTTCAGAGTATAAGAACCAGCTTTCTGACGCTTATTGACTACCGTTTGCACCAACTGGCCAAGCATATTATACACCTGAAGTTTGACTTCACCGGCTTGCGGTAAATCGTATGCGATGTTGGTTGTTGGGTTGAAAGGATTCGGGTAGTTTTGCTTCAGATCGAATCTTTCGGGAATATCGGCAAGTTCATCAGTAGAGGTATAATTTGCATTCATAAACTCTGTGATGTCTGCTTCATTCACAATAAACTGCTGGTAGGTAATACGATCTTTTGTGCCACTTACATCAGCATCGTCATTATAGATAAGTCTCAAAGCACCCAGATCAGCTGATTCTTCAACCGCTTTGGAAGCAGCCAGCGCCACACGTATAGTATCTGCTTCTATGGCATATTCAATATTAAAATTGGCTTTTGATCCATTTGTGACCATTTCTATTTCTGAAACTGGATTATTTCCAATAACGATATCCATTTCAAGTGCATGGATATCTGCTTCTCCGGTACTTCTAAGATCGATATCGGTATAACCAGATTCATCCTGATAATTCAGCGTAATTGCTTCGGTGTAATCAGGAGTATTGCGTTTGCCCTGCCCCGGGAACCCTGAAATATTACCTACTACATATTGCAGTATGTAGGCTGCATCCAAGGCAGAAACATTTCCATTAGCTGATACATCAGCCGCTGCTAAGGCATTACCTGTAAGCGTATTTGAGCCAACAGTATGCTGCAGAACAAGCGATGCATCAAAGGCTGAGATATTTCCATTCTCTGTTACATCTCCTAAGAGTATGCCATTCCTTCCGCTATGAAACGGTCGGTAATCGACAGTTCCGTTCTGAACATAGATCTCATTACCCGTTCCACTGGTATTCAAGTCCGGTCCGGTATCTACAAAAGGTCCCGTTGAAGCACCCCAATAGTTATTTTCAGCAATTACATCCGTTCCGGCATCCTGATATAAGGCCCTGTCATTATCGTAGATATTATTCAGATGAATGAATGGATTGGAGTTATTATCAATATCGATGCCAGTATCATTATGGTGGATATCGCTTGAACGGATGATCGGATTTGCTCCGCCTATCACTCTGATTCCATTATCATATGCATACGATACAAAGCTTGAATCAATGATGATCTCCGTATTATCTAAATAAAGGTTATCATCGGCATAGCGTATGATCGTGTTCTTGATAAACGAACTGTCAGAACCTGCATCCCGGATATCAAATCCTCGCCAATCTCGTGGTTCAGGTATCACATCTGTGGTGTCCCGGTTTGTATTTCCTCCAAAAGTATCGTCTTTGAAAGAGGTGAATATGATCTTGTTGTCCTCCTCTCCCACTGATACAAGGGTTCCTTCAATATTGATATCATTGTTATCCCTGCCTTTGAAAATTGTACCCGGAGCCACGACCAACGAATCGCCACTATTTAAGTCCAGGTCGGTATTTTCAGAATTTGCTATCAGTACCGTTTCGGTATATCCCTGCGGCCAGCTTCCACCCAGAACACCTCTGATAGTACCGGCAACAGATATCACGCTATCGATATTATTATCAGTGATAACATTTCCCTGATAGAAGTTACCCTGGTCGTTCACGGTTCCAGGTTTCGATAATTCTCCAATTACTCCGATCGGGATGTTGTTATGCTGAAGCGTGTCATCTACAATAATGGCCCGTGAACTTAAAATTCCGGTTCCGCCATTATGATGAATGTAGTTTCCTGAAATCGTAAGTACCGTATCTGTACCGGCGTTACTTACGCTGGCATAGATACCATTTCCCTGGTTATTATGAATAGAATTGAATTGAAAGGTCATTGGAGATGCACCATTCGGACTTCGTATTCCATCTTCTCCATTACCTTCAATTACTGAATTGGTCATTTCACGAATGATAGCATTTGGAGCTAAATATCCTGTTGTTTGAATGCCATGATCTCCATTATTGCGGACAACTGAATTACGTAAAATCAGTTCAGCCAAACCACCATCGTTGCGATTCTCGAGGCGGATTCCTTCCTGATTGTGATCCTCAATGGTCGCATTTTCAAGGGTCAGTAACGTATTCTGAAATTCTAAATACGAATCAGCATATCTCGATTCGATATGACTCCACGTATTTTGGATGCTATTATCGTTATCAAAAAAGGTGCGGATATTGTGATCTCCATACTGAATAATTACATGTTCCAGTTCGGTGAATTTCGTTGTAGTTGGATTACTATTACCATCCAAATACAACTCTCTCCAATCATCTGGTTTCGCTGAGTTCGTATCTGATAAGGCATTCGTCTTGCCCCCAAAGTTATGATCACGGTAAGAAGTGAATACAATAGGGTCGTTTTCAGTGCCTTTGGCTTCAAGTATGGAATCGTCAATACGAAATTGATCGTTGTTACCGTCATGCCCTATTTTGATGATAACGCCCGGGTCAATGACCAATCGGTCTCCATTCTCAACGGCATCACCGATATCTTCAAACATATATACACTTGACGTTATCTCTTCAGGAAATACAATGCTCAAGGTATCACTGAGTTCTCTGGCATATAATCCTTGTGCATTGTTGTAGGTGTTATCGGTAAAGGTGTTTCCGTCATCCCCATTTTCATCTACAAAGCGGCTACCTAGTTTACCCCAATGACCAATACCAAATTCATTGCCTTCAAAGGTGTTATCAATGAATTTAGCTTGGGAGCTTAAAATACCGGATCGTCCATTATCTTTCACAATATTTCCAACAAATGAGATCTCATTCAAGGTCATATTCTTGTGAAATAGTGCTACACCGTGACCAGAATTATTTTGGATGGTATTCCCAAGCAGGGTTATAGCAGCAGTAGGATTTTGCTGGTAAATCCCATTCTGACCATTTCCTTCAATTACAGAGTTGGAAATTTCTTTAAGAATAGCATGATCTGCGAGATACCCCGTTGTTTGAATTCCATGATGACCATTGTTGCGAATCACAGAATTACGCAGCGTCAGTTCAGCCAATCCACCGTCATTTCGGTTTTCTAGCCGTATACCCTCCAGTCTATGATTCTCAATAGTGGCATTTTCAAGGGTCAGCAGCGTATTCTGAAGTTCTAAATATGAATCAGCATACCGTGATTCGATATGACTCCAGGTATTTTGGATACTATTGTCATTATCAAAAAAGGCGCGAATGTTTTGATCACCATATTGAAATATAACATGTTCAAATTCCGTGAATTTGGTATTTGTCGGATTATTGTTTCCGTCCAAGTACACATGTCGCCAATCACCGGGTTGTGCCGAATTTGTATCAGAGAGTGCATTGGTTTTACCTCCATAATTGTGATCCCGATAAGAAGTGAATACAATGGGATCGCTTTGGGTACCCTTGGCGATCAGGGTAGAGTTGTCCACACGGAAATCATCATTATCATTCGAGTGCCCGATTTTGATGATCACCCCAGGCTCAATAACAAGGGTATTTCCGCCTTGCACAGCATCACCAATATCTTTAAACATGTATACTCCGGAAGTTATTTCTTCAGGAAATTCATTGGATAGCGTATCCTGCAGGTTGTTGGAATACAGTTCAAGTGAATTGTTGTACGTGTTATTAGTAAACGTGTTGTTATCCTGACCTGCCTGATTCAAATAATTGTATCCTAAATGACCCCAATAACCGATACCAAATTCATTTCCATCAAAAGTATTATCGGTAAAACGTGCAGAGGTGGTACGGATTCCTGTTCTGCCATTATTTAAAAACACATTATTGTGAAAGTGAAGACTGTCTTCAGAAGCAGATGCATGATATACGGTAACCCCATGCCTTGAATTTGCCTCAAAAGTATTATCAGCAATGTATAAAGAGCTTCCCCACCCTTCCTCAATACTTAGTCCTTGCCTACCATTGAACCGAATCTCTGTATTGGTAAGCGAATCTAATGCAGGCTGATTGGTCCAATTATTATATCCCCGGTCATCTACAAAGATTCCATCTTTGTTATTTTCATTAAATACAGAATTACTGATCGACAAAGTAGCTCCCGTATTGTCAGCATCAGATTCATAATAGATTCCATTACCCTGATTGTAGGAGGCTTCTACGCTGTCCAGATCAGCGGTAATATTTCTCATCTGAATACCGTGGCTGTTATTAGCATTACTTACAATATTCCTGAATACAGTAGGCACTCCTGAAATTTGGATCCCGATATCATTGTTGTTATCCAGAAACATGTTGGATAAACTCACATTATTTTGACTGACCTTCAGAGCTGGTGTGCTTGAATATCCTGCATAACTGACATTCACAAAATCAAAAATTGAGCCAGTATTATAATCCGTCAGATCAAGCCCTCTCCAGTCACCGGGAGCAGGCTTGGAATTCCGGGCATCCTGATTGGTATCTCCCCCATAAATATCACTTTTCAAAGAAGTGAATACGATGACACTATCCGGTTTTCCATCTGCGATCAACGTACCATCAATTTCAAAAGATACCTGATTTTGAAATTTCACTGCCGTTCCCGGAGCTATCGTAAGGGTGTCATTTTGTGGTAGTGTAATGCCATTGGCAATAACGTAAACCGTATCTGCTGTCCACACATCTCCATCTAATGGATTCGATGTAATCTCCTTAACCGGCAGTGTTCCAGAACCTGACAACCAAGGATCGAAATCAATATTGGAACTCACATCGTCGCCGGTACCGGTTGGATTACTAATAGCAGTAGGTCCGGTTGGTTTGCCCCAATAATTATACTCAGCCTCAACCAAACTACTCCCTTCATTGATAAGAGCCCAGTTACTGTTATTCCCAAAGGTATTATCTTCGATGATAGGTGAATTTGTACCTGCTTCAATCACCCTTACACCAGTATTATTCTCCCGAATGTTATTGTAACGAACTTCTGCTGTAGATCCGTTATCCATATAAATACCTACGCCGTTGGTATCTATAGTTGAAGAGGTAATTGTTGGTGCTGAGTTAATGGGCACACGAATTCCACCTTGTGTATTCCGAATTATGGTGGAAGAGTCAACTTCGTAGTTAAGGGCAAGATCTGAATAAATTCCGTAGCCGGCATTGTCCCGGAAAACAGAATATTGAATAAAAGGACTGGAGGCTCTGAGTGCAATTCCGTGCCTGTTACTAAATTTAAATTCACTATTGGTGATATCAAATCCATAAGCACCTGTAGCATATGAGACCAATGATCCGCCAGATCCGCTTCCGCCATATTCGAGGATGGCATGATCCAGTACACTTCCAACATCGGAGGTATTATTAAATCGAATTGTCACCCAATCTCCCGGTGCAGGACTTGCAGAACTTGAGGTAAACAAAACACTATCTGTTGCAGTACCGTCTGCTACTAAAGCTCCGTCCACAATTAAGGAGGTTCCTGCGTCAAACTGGACTTCTACCCCAGCTTCAATCGTCAAAGTTACTCCTTCATCAACAATAACATCACTTGTTATCTGGTAAGGACTATTGCCCAATTGCCATACATCGTTTGTTTTTACTGTGTCTGAAACCTGAGTTTGTGCAAAGACATTAGCAGAGTTTAAAACCCATACTAAAATCAAAGCAAATAGATATGCTTTCTTCATCGTACCCTCTTTAATTTTTTAATTGTACTTACCCCTCGAACTGTCAAGGAAATTAACTCCTTCAAATCATAACAATATTTACTAACTATTTCATAATGAAAATCTCACGATAAAATTCATTATTTAAAGAATATATTATTCTTTTTAAGAAACTGTTATTTAGTAATTTATATGAATTAAATATTATAAATTATAAATACATCAGTTTAAATCATGCATAATGATTTTCATTTATTGTGTGATTTGCTCGATTAGATCAAGATACCTTCAGCTTAAACCTATTTTATATAAACTGTCGAAAATTCAAACTTCAGTCCCTCTTTCATTTACTCTTAGCTTGGATTGTCACATACGGATCATTCTACTCTCTTGAGGTCCATTATATCTGCAGAAAAGTATGATCAGTTTAAATGTGACAGTACTTTCAGTCCCGAAATTTGGAATTAATGCCCTACACCCTAATAAGATCAGACAGAGCCATGAAAAGCAATATGTTACCTGAACCTTGCCTCGATCTCATCGAGGGGAATGTAGCTTATGGTAGGTTTTTTAAGCGGATCAAGATAGGGTTGCTCGCAGGCAAATAACTGGTCGACCAATGCTTCCATTTCTTGTTCTGTGAGTTTCTTTCCTCTTGGAATGGCGGCCTTGGCTGCAAAAGCGATAGCCAGTTTTTCCCGGGCTTCAAGCTTTATTTTTTGGCCTAGTTCCTGATACTGATGCAACATTGAGGTTAACACTTCTTCCTCATTCCCGATCTCAATATCTGCCGGCACACCATTTATCATGGCAGTATTTCCACTTAGCAGCTGTACCGAAAATCCCATACGCTGAATAATAGAATGAAGCTCTTTGAGAAGCGTATAATCAGAAGCAGATAGTTCCAGCGTTTGGGCAAACAAAAGTTGCTGTGTGCTGGGCAGAGCCTCTTCTGTGGCATTTATGGCCTTTTCAAAAATAATGCGTTTGTGAGCCAGATGTTGATCTATGACCGTAAGTCCGGTTCGAGTCTGTGTAAGTATATAACTGTTATGAAGCTGCCAAAATCCTTTATTCTGGCTTACACTTTCGGTGGGTTTATCTTTGGATTGAAAAGTCTGTGTTTCGGGTTGACCTGAATCTTGCTGCCCGCCAGACCTTCCATACATTTGCTCCGAAAAATCACGCCCTTGTCCTCTTAAATTATCGGCGCGGTTGTTAATTCTGGAGGGAATTTGAAATCCACCGCCCTCAGAACTTTTGGGACGATTGAAGCTAAACCCGGAATCAAATCCTTTGGATGAGTCATCACTTAAAAACACATCATCTTGTGGCTCAATATCAGGAACCTGGAAGTGTTTGTTCAAGGCTCTGTTCACAACTGAGCGCGCCAGCTGGATCACACTGCGTTCATCCTCAAATTTCACTTCCATCTTAGACGGATGTACATTCACGTCTACTTTAGAAGGATCAATATCAAAGAAAAGGGCGTAAAATGGATACTCGTTGTTTTTGGTCCAGGCGTCGTACAGGCTCAGGATCACATGGGTCAAATACCGATGCTGAAATGGCCGTCCATTCACAAATAAAAACTGTTCCCCTCTGCTCTTCTTGGCCAGTTTGGGATCAGAAGCAAACCCGTGAATCTTCACGTAACTCGTTTCTTCCTTAAATTCGATCAGACTGGCTTTATAGGAACTGCCAAATATTTGAGTTACCCGATCCTTCAGGCTTTGGATAGGGAGATCATAGATCACATCCCCATCAGCTTCTACATAAAAAGCCACATCGGTACTGGCAAGCGAGGCATACTGAATGGTTCGCAGAATATGGCGCAGTTCGGTGACATCCGTTTTCAAGAATTGTCGTCGTGCCGGTACATTAAAAAATAAGTTGCGGACCGCAATAGTCGTCCCGTTATCGGCAGCTGTAGGTTTGATCTCGCGCTCTTCCCCA
>CERJ01021995.1_pt1 | contig 64044 bp, 55 predicted proteins | sample 530781 | NCBI WGS metagenome assembly CERJ01 (sample SAMEA2620967, study PRJEB7988) | marine metagenome | biome: marine biome (ENVO:00000447); feature: deep chlorophyll maximum layer (ENVO:xxxxxxxx); material: "saline water (ENVO:00002010), including plankton (ENVO:xxxxxxxx)" | depth 30 m
AATAGCCCCCGACAATGAAATGCGACAGCATAGAAGCAGTCGGGGTAAATAGATATAAATCAGATAAAGCTTCTCCCGGTTGGTCAGAGGGAGCTGCGGAATAATATCTTCTATTTAATATTGCTCCATTATCAATTATATTGAATAGTAACAAACGGAATGGTGGCATGAATACATTACAAACAGATAAAAAAGAATTATTGGATTGGATTGAGGGAATTGAAGACCCTGAAGTATTGAAGGATCTCAAATCCATTAAAGAAAATCAGGATTCTATCTATTGGGATGACTTGTCGGACGATGTTAAAGAGGGCATTGAAAAAGGAAGGAAGGACGCTAAAGAAGGGAGAATTACACCGCACGAAGAGGTTAGAAAATCCTATGAAAAATGGCTCTGAAAAGATATTCGGTCGTATGGACGGATGAAGCCATTCGAAATAAAAATAACATCGCTGAATACCTGATTGAAAATTGGTCCGAAAGGGAATTACGAAACTTCTATAGAGAATTGGACCGAAGAATACTACTAATCTCACATAAGCCCGAACTTTATCAACTTGTAGAAGGTACCGACTTTACAAGACGCTCTGTTCTAAATAAACACACCATTATTTTTTATGAATTCAGGAATGAAGTAGTAGAGATACTATACCTGTTCAACACCCGTCGAGATCCGGCTTCTTTGGATTTATGATGTTATTTTTAGAATCATCTAAAAAATTCACCATTGGAACCGGAGGTTCCTACAGGCATTCCGAACGGGACGTTCGGAATGAGCATTAGGACTAGACCTTAACTTCAATGTTCGATATTGAATGTTCAGTGTTCGATGTTCTTCCAGCTTACCAAATCTCGCCAAACATTTATCAAATCCTGACTTCCTCTTCGCCACGCTTTGAATTCACTGGGTACTTACCTAATTTCGGGTCGTGAAAATTTCTGCCACATATCGTTTTATCGCCTCGGTACTATGTATCAGTATACTGATCGGAGTTTCCATTCCTACTGGGCTTCATGCTATGTCTGAAGAGGTGTGTGATGAGATGCAGGAAATGCAGCATCCGGTGGGGGAACATGTACAGGATTGTCCAATGGATGGACAAGATCCGACTCACCCCAAAACAGATAAAACTCACCATAAAGCCCACGATCTTGGTTTTGCGTGTGCCTGCTCGGTAGAGGAAGCACCGGTAAAAACAGAAGCCCCTGTTTTTCAAAAAGTGAAGACTCAGGTATTAGCTGTTGTTGAGGTGCTGGCAGAAAATCACACCACTAAAACAGAATTCGATACCCATTCTTTTCCAATTTCGGATTCCTATTCACCACCACCGATCTATCTCGCTAACGAGTCTTTTCTGATCTAGGGATTGGTTTATTTGATTGAGTCGGTTGCCTTTTCTCTGACTCTCCTCCCCGCAAGTAACAGCAAAGCTGTTCTTGCTGTCCCTCCAAAGGGACACAGGTTTCTTGACCATAGCAAAATTGTAGTCATTAAATAGAACTTTAAGCACTGGCAAGAACCTATCTCTCTTTGGAGAGAGACAGGATTTAGCTTGTCCCGAGCAGTCGGGAAGAGAGGGCAGTGAGGCAACCAAGCTCAAATCTACCTATTTGGAACCGGAGGTTCCGGCAGGCATTCCGCAGCAGAGCAGCGGAACGAGTATCTATCGAGTCTTAAAAACCATTAACCAATTCCTAATAACCAATCACCAATGCTAAACAAAACCATCCGGTTTTTCCTGGAAAATAAACTCGTGGCTGTGCTGCTATTGCTGGTCATGGCGGGGTGGGGACTGGCGGTCGCTCCCTTTAACTGGAACCTGGATTTCCTGCCCCGTGATCCCGTTCCGGTGGATGCCATCCCGGATCTTGGCGAAAACCAGCAGATCGTTTATACCGAATGGGAAGGACAGTCTCCGCAAGACATTGAAGACCAAATTACCTATCCGCTGACCACGCAGTTGCTAACCGTGCCTGGTGTGAAGACGGTCCGAAGTACCTCAATGACAGGAATTTCCAGCATTTACGTGATCTTTGAAGAGGATGTAGAATTTTACTGGAGTCGCTCGCGAATATTGGAGAAGCTGAATTCCCTGCCGGCAGGTACGTTGCCGGAAACGGCCAAACCAGCGCTTGGACCTGATGCCACGGCGCTGGGACAGATCTTCTGGTACACACTGGAAGGCCGGGATGAAAATGGTGATCCGGCAGGCGGCTGGGACCCGCAGGAATTACGATCGCTGCAGGATTTTTATGTGAAATACGGACTATCCGGTGCACAAGGAGTTGCTGAGGTCGCCTCCATCGGAGGATACGTGATGGAGTACCAGGTCGACATCGACCCGAATAAACTAAAAACCTATGAGGTCACTCTTTCACAAGTCATTGATGCCGTGCGCAAAGCAAATGCCGAGACCGGCGCGCGTACCATCGAAATGAATAATGTCGAGTATTTGGTTCGCGGACTTGGTTATATCGAAAACCTGGAAGATATCGAGTCGGCTGTGGTGAAAGTGGTAGACAATACCCCAATTCGCATCCAGGATGTGGGGTTTGTGAGTATGGGCCCGGCGCCTCGAAGAGGAGCGTTGGATAAAGCCGGCGCCGAAGCCGTGGGTGGCGTAGTGGTTGCCCGACAAGGAGCCAACCCACAACAGGTCATTGATAACGTGAAGGCACAGATCGAAGAGATATCAGCCGGATTGCCTTCTAAAACGCTGGATGACGGCACCGAATCTAAAGTCACCATTGTGCCATTTTATGATCGCTCCACACTCATTGGCGAAACATTGGGTACGCTGGAAGAAGCACTTTCGCTCCAAATACTCATCACCATCATCGTCATCATTATTATGGTGATGAACCTGCGGACTTCGGTCTTGATCTCCGCCATGCTGCCCATTGCCGTACTTATGACCTTCATCGCCATGAAATACTTCGGGGTAGATGCCAACATCGTGGCGCTTTCGGGGATTGCTATTGCCATCGGGACCATAGTGGATATGGGGGTGATCCTTTCCGAGAATATGCTCCGGCATATGGAGGAAATGGAAGAGGAGGAATCGCTTTTGGAAGTCATTTATAACGCCACAGTTGAAGTAGCCGGTGCTGTCCTGACCGCTATCACCACCACCATTGTGAGTTTCCTGCCCGTCTTTACGATGATCGCTGCTGAAGGTAAACTTTTTAAGCCACTGGCCTACACCAAGACCTTTGCACTGATCGCTTCCATTATCATCACCATCACGCTCATTCCACCTTTTGCCCACTGGTTCTTCGGGCTGAAGATCAATAACCGTAAACTCAAACTGGGTTGGAACGGATTATTAGTGATCGGTGGATTGATCACCATGTTCACCATTTCCGGATGGGGCGGCTTTTTGATCCTGGGTTTTGGACTGATCAATGGTGCCGGATTCTTTTTTGGGGAAAGCTATCAAGAGCGAATTCCGTTGTTGAATAATGCTTTGTCCGTAGTAGTGGTCACCTGGTTGTTGACGGTATACTGGCTGCCATTTGGTCCGTCGGTTTCATTTGCCGGAAACCTGTTTTTTATTGTGATGCTGATCGCCCTGATCTTGACCGCCTTCTGGCTTATCATCAAATATTATCAACCCATCATTGGCTGGTGTCTGGATCATAAAAAGGCCTTTCTGGCCATCCCATCAGCATTTGTGGTTTTTGGGGTGATGATCTGGCTGGGCTTTGCTGCAACTTTCGGCTTTATAGCCAAGAGTTTTGATGTGATTGGGGTGGATGTCCGCGAAACGTCTGCATGGACTTCCGCCTCCGAAGCCTTCCCGGGACTGGGTGAGGAATTCATGCCCGCCCTGGATGAAGGCGCTTTTCTGCTGATGCCCACCACCATGCCGCACGCCGGAGTGGAAGAAGCCGAAGACGTGATGCGTAAAATTGATATGGCCGTAAATGCCATTCCCGAAGTGGAAATGGTCGTTGGGAAAATGGGGCGAACCGAATCAGCCTTAGACCCAGCCCCGGTTTCCATGTTTGAGAATATCATCCTTTACAAATCCGAATACAAAACCGATGAAAACGGCCGCCGAATTCGCTTTCAGGTAGATGAACAGGGCGAGTTTGTGAAAAATGAAAAGGGCGAACCCATTCCTGATGAGGATGGCGAATATTACCGGCAGTGGAGAGATCATATCCAATCTCCCGATGATATCTGGGATGAGATTGTATCCGTTTCCCGAATTCCCGGAACCACGTCTGCTCCCAAACTTCAACCCATTGAAACGAGGCTGGTAATGTTGCAATCCGGCATGCGAGCACCGATGGGGGTGAAAGTAAAAGGAGATGACTTGAGAGAAATTGAGAACTTTGGGCTGGAGCTGGAAGAAGTGCTACGACAAGCAGAGGGCATAAAAGCCTCTTCCGTTTTTGCCGAGCGCATTGTCGGGAAACCATACCTGGAAGTGGATTGGAACCGCGATCAACTGGCCCGCTATGGACTTTCCGTTCAGGATGCCCAACAGTTTATGTCGATGGGTGTGGGCGGAATGGCGGTTTCCACCTCGGTAGAAGGGCGAGAACGGTATCCCATTCGGGTACGCTTTGCACGGGAACTGAGAAGTGATCCCGAGGTACTGGGTGAGCTCTTGGTTCCAACCAAAACCGGCACAGAAGTTCCGTTATCACAACTTGCCGAGATCAAATACCGGCAGGGACCACAGGCCATCAAAAGTGAAGATACCTTTCTGGTCGGCTACGTCATCTTTGACAAGGTGGACGGCTATGCCGAAGTGGAAGTGGTGGAAAATGCCCGAAGGGAAATTCAGGACAATGTGGATTCCGGAAATCTGACGATCCCGGCCGGTATCAACTTTGAGTTTGCGGGCAATTATGAAAATCAGGTTCGGGCGGAGAAGCGACTGGGCATCATCCTGCCCATTGCACTGGTCATCATTTTCCTCATTATGTATTTCCAGTTTCGCTCGGTGAGTACCACTGCCATGATCTTCAGCAGTATTTTTGTGGCCTGGGCCGGGGGATTTCTGCTTGTCTGGCTCTATGGTCAGGGCTGGTTCCTGAACTTTGACATGTTCGGGCAAAACCTGCGCGATCTCTTCCAGATGGGAACCGTGAACTTAAGCGTGGCCGTGTGGGTGGGCTTTATCGCCTTGTTTGGAATTGCTGCTGATGGAGGCGTAGTCATGGCCACTTACCTCGATCAGCTTTTCGACCGCAAGAAACCCAAAACATCGGCAGAACTAAGGGAAGTGGTCATTGAAGCGAGTACCCGAAGAATCCGTCCGACTCTGATGACTACGGCTACCACCATCCTGGCACTGCTGCCTGTGCTCACATCCACCGGTCGCGGTGCAGATATCATGGTCCCGATGGCCATCCCCAGTGTGGGCGGAATGTTTTTGCAAGTCATCACCCTGCTGGTGATTCCGGTGCTGTACTACATGTGGAAAGAATTTAAAATGAAACGAGAAATGTCATGAAAAACCTAACATTTAATATTAAGAAGGCCATTCTGACGAACCTCCCTGAAAAATCAGGCGAGCTGAATTTTCTGTCCCTCCCGGCGGGACACAGGTACTTGGAGGAATCAAAGAGTTTAACTCGAGTTAAAGAAGTTGGACTTGGCAAGAACCCTATCTCTCTTTGGAGAGAGACAGGATTTAGATCCGCTATAATCCAGAGAGAGGACTGTGAGGGCAACCAAGCTCGAATCCAGTTTATTGGAACCAGAGGTTCCGGCAGGCATTCCCAACGAGACGTTGGGAACGAGTTTCAACAACGAACAACGAACAAGGAACATCCAACATTGGAAGTGGAGAAGAAGTCTTCCGCGAACTTTGCGCAACCTTTGCGTCCTCTGCGGTTAATAGCATTGCTGTTATTGACTATGATGCCTTTTATGACTTCTGCCCAAACAATCACCCAATACCAACAAGAAGCAGCTGAAAATAACCCCGAACTAAAGGCAAAATACCAGCAGTATCTATCGGCGTTGGAAGAAAGTCCTATTATGGGAACTTTGCCCGATCCTGAAGTCTCCTTTTCCTATTTCATCAAACCTATAGAGACGAGAGTGGGGCCACAGCAAGGACGTATCTCTGTTTCACAAATGCTACCGTGGTTTGGTTCTTTGAAGGATCAACGATCAGCTTCGGATCTAAGGGCAAAAGCGGCTTTTGAATCCTTTCAGGAAACCCGGAATCGCATTTTTCTGCAGGTGGAGCAAACACTTCTGGAACTTTATGAATTACAAGAAAGTATTCGCATTGCAGAAGAAAATCGGGCGATCCTGAATTCGTTAGTTGAACTGAGTCTGGCTCGGTATGAAACGGATCGCGGCACGCAAGTAGATGTATTACGAGCCCAGATTGAAGAGGAAGATCTCAACATTCAGATCGAGTTGCTTAAGGATAACCGGGAAGTATTGCTTCAGAAAATGAATGAGTTACTAAACCGAAGCGAAGGCTCCAAGATCATGCTTCCGGATTCTTTGGGAGAACCAGAGATCCAACCCCGCGAGCAACTCATGACTCAAATTCAACAGCAAAACCCAAATCTGAACCGACTTCGATACCAAGAAGCTGCTTCTGGAGAAATGAGATCACTGGCTCAGAAACAGAACAGGCCGGGCATCAAACTTGGTGTGGATTACATCTTCACCGGCGAGACCGACATGCCGAATGTGGCTAACAGTGGGGAGGATGCCCTCATGGTCATGGCAGGATTCAAAGTGCCTATCTTCGGGAAAAAGAATACTGCGAAAGTGCAGCAAGCGGAGCGGAATATTGCTGAAATGCAGTACCAGATCTCAGCCCGCGAGAATTCCCTGCAAACTGAATTGGATGCATCCCTGAGGGATTATAATGATGCCCAACGGAAATTCGATCTTTATAACGAAAAACAAATTCAGCGTATCACCCAGGCCATCGACATTATGATGGAATCCTATTCCTCTGACAGTTCTGAATTCGAGGAGATCCTTCGGATGCAGCGCAAACAACTGGAATACCAGCTCAAACGCATTCAGGCCAAAACGGCGCTGCATAAGGCGGCGGCTTATACCGATTACCTAACCGGGAAAAACAATTTCAACCTAAATAATTAGTAGTGAGATTTGAGTATTGAGTCGTGAGAAACTCAATACTCAATGCTCACGACCTAAAACTCAAAATCATGAAAACGAAAAACATACTTATTTACTCCGGACTGCTTTTAGGTGGACTCCTTTTCGGCTATTTACTATTTGGCGGAGGATCGTCCGAGCCGCAGTCGATGGAGGAACATATAGCCGAAACTCATACGAATGCGGAAGGCAACGTGGTATACACCTGCAGCATGCACCCTCAGGTGCGTGAAGATGAGCCCGGCGATTGTCCTATTTGCGGGATGGAACTCATTCCTGCTAATGAGCTTGGTGAAGATAACGCATCAACCCAAAACCCAAATGCGGTGAAAATTTCCCAGGCTGCCATGGCTTTGGCGGATATTCAAACTACGGAAGTCCGAAAAGAGATCCCGGTTCAGGAAACACGTCTTCCAGGCAAGGTGGTGGTAAATCAAAATCTGGTTTCCAATATCACAGCCCATTTTCCGGGTCGGGTAAGGGAATTGTATGTAGATTTTACGGGAGATTACGTCCGCAAGGGACAACGACTGGCGTCCATTTATTCGCCGGAACTGATCACGGCTCAAAGAGAGCTGCTGGAAACGGCCCGGTTCAAAGAGCAGAATCCGCGTTTGTATGAGTCGGCACGGCGAAAGCTGATGCTTTGGGAATTTCCGGAAGAAACGATCGATCAGATCGAACGATCTGGTGAAGTGATGCAAGAGCTGGATTTCTTTGCCCCGGTTTCTGGCTATGTGTCAGATATCAGCATTTCCAGGGAAGATCATATCAGTGAGGGTATGGTGATGTATCGCATCGCGGATCTTTCCAAAGTTTGGATCGAGTTTGAAGCATATGAAACGGTTATCGGCAGACTTTCAAAAGGGGATGAAGTAGCATTTCAGGTTTCTTCTTTGGGCGGCCAAACATTTAAAGGGGAAGTGAATTTCATTGAACCATTCCTAAATGCTGATTCACGAACAGTGAAAGTCCGCGTCACCACTGAAAATCCCAATACCCGAATGAAGCCCGGGATGTTTGCGGAAGGGGTGATCTCATCCGGTTCAGCCCAAACAGAAAGAATGCTGATACCACGCTCAGCTGTTATGTGGACCGGTAAACGCTCTATTGTTTTTGTGGATGTTTCTGAAGGTGATAAACCTGCTTTTGAAGCTCGCGAAGTGATATTGGGGCAGCGTGCAGGGAATGATTATGTGATCGAGTCAGGCTTAGAGGTTGGAGAACAAGTGGTTACCAATGGCACTTTTAAAGTGGATGCAGCTGCTCAGCTCTCCGACAAACTCAGCATGATGAACCGCGAACCGGGTAGCGGAGCCAATCAGGGCGCTCACAACCACGGTGATATGGAAATGAATGATTCGGAGATGAAATCCATGGAAGATCATTCCGGACATGAAATACAGAAAGACCTTGACGTGCTTGTTCCTGAATACCTCAAATTGCGGGAGGCTTTGTCCAACGATGATTTTGAATCGGCTCAAGAGCGGATCACCGTATTTTCAGAAGAAGATTTCGGTGACATTGAAGAACTGCGGGCAGAGTTTAAGTCCATTTCAGAAATGCTAATTGCGCGGATTGAAGAAGAAGGATATGAAGGAACCTTATTCAAACAATACTGCCCGATGTATGATGGCGGAAGTTCGTGGATAAGCGAGGAGGAGAATATTCAAAATCCATTTTACGGAACTCGGATGCATAACTGTGGAGAAACCGTGGAGCAGCTGAATTGACAGATCAACCAATAGGAGTCATCATGAAATTAGTAAAAGCGTACATACGACCGATGTTACTCGAAGAAGTATATAAAAAGCTTCGGGCGGAGAGCCATTGCTGCATCACCGTTTTCCGGGGTGAAGGAGCGGGGCAATATACAGATCCGGATCATGCACACGGCTCATTACAGTTTCCGGCTATGCATTCTAAAGTGGTCAAACTTGAGATCGCTGCTGTGGATGAGGACGTTGAATCCATTATTGAGATCATTCAACAAACCGCTTCAACGGGCTCTCGGGGTGACGGAATCATATTTGTGATGCCTATTGAAGATATGATCAGGATCAGGGATGGCAAACAGGGAGCTGAAGTCATAGAATAGTATAATTCTACGGTAATAAATAAATATGAATCAATATCATATAAGATACATTATTGTATATATGATATCTTGAAACCACTGAATAACAATAAAATCGATATAGAGTCATGAGAAAGATAAAAACAACGATACTGTTACTAATGATAAGTTTTGGACTGTCAATAACAGCCGTAGCACAACAGAACAATATGGAGCAGAAAAAAGAACAAATGATGACCATGATGCAGGATTCATCTATGCAAAGTATGATGATGGACCACATGATGCAGAATCCTGAAATGCGTGCCAAGATGATGCAACGAATGATGAATCCGAAAGACATGGATCATTCAAAAATGATGGAAAGCATGAACTCCATGAGGAATAACCCTGAAATGAAGGAACGTATGAAAAAGCATATGGCCATGATGCAGTCTATGATGAATGGTGACATGGATCATTCCAAGATGATGAATATGATGGGCGATGATTCTTCTATGATGAGAATGCACATGATGTGTATGCAAATGATGCAGGGAGGAATGATGGATTCCGGTATGAAGATGAAATCGGATTCCGCCAAGGGTAACGGGATGATGCATCATAACTGAAATCATCTCCCAATTTTTAACTCTCTAAATATATAGCTATGCATGATTTTCAATTTTTTGGAGGCGGCTGGATGATGTTTCTATGGTTGTTCTTACTCATAGCCATGATCGCCATTATCGTGAAGTTTCTCTTCTATAAGAATCCTTCTCGGCGAAAATATTCCGCACTCGAAATCCTTAAGCGAAAGTATGCAAAAGGGGAGATAGACAAGGAAGAGTTCGAGGAACGAAAAAAGGAACTGGAATAACCGGTGTTCTTAATAACGAAATCACTTAAGAACTGAATATTAAACATGGAAACATTTATACAATCATTCGGGGAATCTGCTAAAACAGCCCTCGGTTTTTTCTGGAAAGCTGGTTGGGCATTTGTTTTAGGATACTTCGTTTCAGGGATGATCCAGGCTTTTGTGCCCAAAGGAAAATTGACCAAATATATGGGAGATGCGGACTTAAAAAGTATCTCCTTGTCTACATTTTTTGGTGCAGCGTCCTCATCTTGCTCCTTTGCAGCCCTTGCTGCAGCACGGGCACTGATCAAAAAAGGAGCACACTTTATAGCCGGAGTGGCCTTTATGTTTGCCTCTACCAATCTGGTTATTGAATTGGGGATCCTGATCCTCATTTTCCTGGGATGGGAATTTCTGGCAGCAGAAATTATTGGTGGATTGATCCTGATTGGCATAAGCAGTGTGCTTATCAAGCTAACCTATCCCAAAAGCTGGATGGAAGCCGCCCGCGAGAAAGTGGAAGACGAAGGCAGCGATATCGAAGAAGATTTTGACTGGAAGGAAAGAATCAGCAGTAAAGAAGGCTGGAGACTAGTGGGACACAAGTTCGTTAACGACTGGAAAATGGCCTGGGAGGACATCTTGATAGGATTTACCATTGCCGGATTTGTGGCCGTTCTGGTACCCGAATCGTTTTGGTCGGCTTTGTTTCTGGCAGATGCCCATAACCTTCCCGGCTGGGTTATTGCAATTGAAAACGCTCTTATTGCACCATTTGTAGCTGCTTCAACCTTTATTGGCTCGATGGGTAATATTCCCCTGGCTACCGTTTTGAATGAAAATGGCGTGTTGTTTGCCGGAATAATGGGATTCATCTACTCCGACCTGATGGTGCCTCCGCTGGTCCACATCAACGCAAAATATTATGGATGGAGAGTGGCGCTGTATATCGCCGGCGTGATGTACGTTAGCATTGTAGCTACAGCCCTGATCCTGAATGGCCTATTCTCGTTCCTGGGAATTGTTCCGGAAAGTGCGCGGGTGGTATCAGAGATCACTCAGTTTAAGATAGATTACACCTTTTGGATGAATATCGTGTTCACAGCTATTGCCGGTGTACTTATCTGGCTCAACAAGAAGTACTTACAAGATCACGAGATGAAGATGATGAAAATGGAAGGCGGAGGTAAGCTTAAGAAAACAGCTGTAGGTTTCTTTATTTTGATCAACGTGGTTGGCTTATCTCTGTTTGCCTATACCCAATTACTGTAACCCTAAATAAACAAACATGGAACTGCTGATAATACCCGATTGGGCTCCAAACATACATCCCCTGCTGGTGCACTTTCCCATTGCGTTGATAGTTGTCGCCGTACTGGCCAATTTGGTTACTTTCTTTATACCGGAAAAATGGTGGGATGAAACCAAAAATACGATCCTTTATGTAGCATCTGCACTGTTTACCGCAATCACTTACTATAGCGGAACAGTGGCGGCAGATACCGTATTTCTTCCCGCAGAAGCCCAATCCGTACTCAGCGAACACGCAGACTGGGCCGAGTATCTTCTTTGGTTCTTTATTCTCTATGCCCTACTGAGAATAGCCTTCCACTGGTTTGATCTTTTTGAGAAGAAAAGTTTTAAGATAATTGCTTTCATAACGGTGTTACCGGGTTTATTTATGATCTATGAGACCGCAGAGTATGGCGGGAAAATGGTTTTCGGATACGGAGCAGGTACCGGTCAACTTTTGCAACAGGAAGAAGAACCGGCATCATCTGCATCCACTGATAGTGCTTCAGCTGCCACATCTTTCATAATAAAAGAAAATGGAGACTGGACATGGGATATAAACTCACATTCAGTCAGCGATCTTCTCACTAATTTTCGCTGGTTAGAAAGCTCTGTGCAGGAATTGAAACCGACAATCACTTCAACGGAAGCACTACGGCTCGAGGCCTTAGAACAATCAAACCTGTTTGTGACCCATAACTCTTACCAAAATGTACAGGTCGATTACTTCCTCAATCTGGATAATCTAGATGGAGAGATAGAACTTATTCACCATCTTCAGGATGCAGATAATTACGATTTTGTATCTCTTAATTCCGAAGGGATCATTCGTCAGGGGAGGATCCAAAATGGAAGCACAACTATATTTGATGAAAGCACTTTTGAAGCCGAAAGAGAACTCTTTGTGCGTGTAGTCGGAGACGGAACTCATTATCGGGGATATGTGAACCGGGACATGAAAGTACACGGCCATGGGAATGCTCTCCAAAGTGGGGCAGCAGGAATAAAGCTGAAAGGCTCGGGTTCCTTACTCATATCTGAAATGGAATTGACTCAAATAAATTAACAAATTAGGGAGATTGAAATGGACCATGAAAATCACAATCACGAAAAGGATCACGAGAAGCACGATCATGATTCCCATGAACACCACAGCCATAACGGTGATCAAGAACACTCCCACCACGAACACCACAAACAGATGGTGCAGGACTTCAAATTCCGCTTTTGGTGGGTGCTTACACTAACTGTTCCCATTATGGCGCTGTCGCCTATGATCCAGGAATTTCTGGGAGTGGATTGGAGATTTACGGCCGACAAATGGATCCTCGCTGCTCTTTCCACCGTGGTATATTTCTTTGGCGGATGGCCGTTCCTGACAGGTTTGGCAGATGAACTCAAGAAAAAACAGCCGGGCATGATGACGCTCATCGGTCTCGCGATCTCCATTGCATACCTCTACAGTACGGCCGTGGTTTTTGGGTTTGAGGGCGATCTCTTGTATTGGGAGCTTTCCACCTTGGTCGGTATTATGCTGTTGGGTCACTGGATAGAAATGCGCTCGGTGATGAGTGCTTCCTCGGCTTTGGAGGAGTTGGCTGAGTTGCTTCCGGGCGAGGCCCATCGTGTGAAGGAAGATGGTTCAACTGAAGACGTTCCCGTGGATGAACTTCAACAGGGAGATAAAGTACTCATCAAACCGGGAGAAAAGATTCCGGCCGACGGAAAGGTGGTGAAAGGAGAATCGAGTGTGAATGAAGCTATGCTGACCGGTGAATCCAAGCCGGTAGATAAGGCAGATGGCGATGAAGTGATTGGTGGCTCAGTAAACGAAAAGGGTTCCCTCACCATTGAAATTTCCAAAACAGGGGATGATTCTTTCCTATCTCAGGTGATGACTCTGGTGGAGGAAGCACAGGAAAGTAAATCTCGCACACAGGATCTGGCGAATCGCGCTGCTTTCTGGCTGACGATTGTAGCCATCACCGCCGGGCTCATCACCTTTGGAGCATGGATCTTCTTCACTGGACAAAGCTTTGATTTTGCCATGAACCGAACCGTAGCTGTGATGGTAATTACCTGTCCGCATGCGCTGGGACTTGCAATTCCACTGGTTGTTTCACGATCCACCAGCATAGCCGCTACCAATGGGTTTTTGATTCGGGACCGTGCCGCTTTTGAACAGGCCCGAAATCTGGATGCCGTCATCTTCGATAAAACAGGAACGCTCACAGAAGGCACTTTCACCGTAACCGATATCCTGAATTTTGGGGATGATTTTTCCGATGATGAGATCCTGAAATACGCAGCATCCCTGGAGAAAAACTCTGAACATCCACTGGCCAAAGGTATTTTAGAGAAGGCAAAAGACACCTGGGAGCCCGATGAATTCAACTCCATCACCGGGAAAGGAATTGAAGGGAAAGTAAATGGAAAATCGGTGAAGGTAGTAAGCCCCGGTTATATCCGTGAAAATGAAATGGACTATCCGGAAGAGGAAGTCGAGGAGATCTCCTCACAAGGAAAAACAGTGGTATTTGTGATTCTTGAGGATGCGCTTGTCGGAGCCATTGCCTTGGGCGATGAAATCCGGGAATCCTCCAAAAACGCCATCAAAGCACTACACGATATGGGTATCGAGTGCATCATGCTTACGGGAGACAATCAACAAACCGCCAATTATGTAGCTGGGGAACTGGGCATCGATCAGGTATTTGCGGAAGTCCTCCCCGATGAAAAAGCCGATAAAGTGAAAGAAGTACAGGGACAAGGAAAACTCGTTGCCATGACCGGTGATGGGGTGAATGACGCTCCTGCTTTAGCTCAGGCCGATGTAGGCATTGCCATTGGAGCCGGCTCGGATGTGGCGGTTGAAACAGGGGATATCGTGTTGGTCAAAAATAACCCTGAAGACGTTACGGCACTCATAAAACTCTCCAAATCTACGTATCGGAAAATGATCCAAAATCTATGGTGGGCTTCAGGTTACAACATAGGAGCCATTCCACTTGCGGCCGGCGTCTTGTTTGCCTGGGGCATTATTCTAAGTCCCGCTGTAGGCGCTATTTTGATGTCGCTGAGTACGGTGATCGTTGCTGTGAATGCCCGGTTCCTGAAAATGGAGGAGACTACGGTGTAACTAGAATGGAAATGACAGGATCTTGGAATAAACTAAATGCGGTATTTGTGTGGGTAAAAATCAATCTAATTAATCTTTGATTGATTGTAGTTCCACTGCCTATATTCTGATGCTGTAAACAACTCATAGTTCTCAGGATTTTTAATGAATTTATTTTCGCTTTTAGATAAAGTTACGGTACTCCCGAATTTTGTAGTGGGCTCTAAAAAAGAGCTCATAAACGCCTTGGTTGATAGCTTGGAAGAAAAAATGGAATCAGCTGAACAGCTTGAGGAAGTTCGTAAAGCAGTTTTTGAACGCGAGTCGATCATGAGTACCGGAGTGGGGAAGGGACTCGCTATTCCTCATGCAAAGACCCCGGCTGTGAATGAAAACCTGGCGGCTTTTGCCCTTCTTAAGGAACCCTTGAATTTTGATTCTATTGATAAAGAGCCGGTTCGCCTGGTGTTTTTACTGGTTGGTCCTGAAACCAATAATAGTCAGCACATTAAATTATTAAGCCGCATTTCCCGGTTAATGAACAGTGGCTCGTTCCGGGAAAAGATCCTTGATTGCAGCTCAACAGAAGAGATCCTGACGGCTTTTCAAGATGAAGAAGAAAAATATTTCGTGAGCTAAATGAAGCTTTTATTCCGCCTGTCCATTTTTATCATTATTACACTGGCCGCGGAATCTGTTCTTGCACAAAATATTTCATCCATCATTGATGAGGCTCCAAATCAGGAGGCTATTTGGTCGGTTACCGTACGGGGTGAAAACGGGGAGATCCTGGAAAGCCATAACTCCGATAAAACCATCATTCCCGCATCAAACCAAAAACTGATGACCTCGGCAGCCATTCTTGATCATTTCGGCTCTGACTATCGGTTCACAACAACTATATATGGAAATGGTGAACTTCAGGGAAATACCTGGTTTGGAGATCTGATCATCAAGGGAAGTGGAGACCCAACTATAAGTGGCGATCTGTATGAAGGTGATCGCTATTATGCATTCAAAAAGATCCTGGAGCAGTTAAAGGAACTAGGAATCGAAAGGGTGGATGGCTACTTAATAGCGGATATTTCTTTGTATGACGGACAGTATTACCCCAAAGGCTGGGATTGGTATGATATGTCGTTCTATTACGGTGTTCAGGTCGGCCCGTTATCATTCAACAATAATGCAGTGGATCTGGAGGTTTTTGCCGAAGGAGAGATCGGCGATACCCCTCGAATTGCCTGGTTTCCGGATAGTACAGATTATGTGAGATTTAGAAATCAGCAGGTGATTACGCATCCTGCAACAGAATACGATGAATATTACCGGCGCGAGATGGGAGGGAATACCATTGTGCTGGGTAGTACGCTCCCTCAGGGCTATTATGAAGATGAATCGCTGGCTATCAACGATCCCGCTATGTTTTTTCTGGATTCGTTTAAGAATTATTTAAATGAAAATGGAATTGAGTTTAACGGGCCTGTCATGGTACCTGATCAGGATTTTTCCTACGATACGTCCACAGTGATCGCCACGCATCATTCCAAACCATTGGCAGAATTGATCAAGTGGCTGAATAAAGAGAGCGATAATTTCTACACAGAAATGTTGGTAAAAAAGCTCTCGGCAGATACTGGAAAACAACCCGGTTCTTTTGAACATGGGATCGATCAGGTCAGAAGTTTTTTGGCAGATTTTGGCATCGATACCGCCTATGTGCAGATGAACGATGGCTCCGGGATGGCTCAGGGCAACTTCAACAAAACGGACTATCTTTCCGATTTCCTCTACAACATGCGCGGTCATTCTGAATTTGATACATTTTTTGCAAGTTTGTCGGTAGCAGGAATTGACGGCACTCTCGCTCACCGTATGAAGGGAACCCCATTGTATCGAAATTTTAAAGGGAAGTCAGGATTTGTGACGGGCGTGAGAACATTAAGCGGATATATGGAAACTTCATCCGGCAGAAAGCTGACCGTGAGCCTGTCAACCAACAATTTCATCTCGGAGAAAGTCCGCCCGATTGATGCCGTCCATGAAGAAATTTTGATGTACCTTTATGAGACCTATTAAATTGGTTAATGGTTATTAGTTACTTGGATATAAAATGAAACTAATAACCATTTCCCATTAACCAATAACGAATGCCTGATAAAAAAGCCCACATATTGGTTACGGATGATGAAAAAGCCATTCGTAATACGCTTCAGGAGATCCTGGAATTTGAGGATTATACAGTTTCTACGGTTGAAAGCGGTAAGGCCGCACTGGATTTTGTAGCGGAAAACGATATCGACCTGATGTTTCTCGACATCAAAATGCAGGGTATGGATGGGTTGGAAACACTTCAAGCCATAAGGGAAAAGGGATATGAATTTCCTGTCATCATGATATCGGGTCATGGTACCATCGAAATTGCGGTGGAAGCCACCAAAATGGGAGCCTATGATTTCCTGGAGAAACCCCCGGATCTGAACCGGTTACTGATCGCTGTTCGGAATGCGCTCTCCCAGAAGAACCTAGAAAAAGAATACAGGCAGATCAAAAAGAAACTGCCAAAGATACAGGAGATCATAGGGGAGAGTAGTGCGATCGACAAAGTGAAGAAGATGATCGCAAAAGTTGCGCCAACACAATCTCGCGTGCTCATTACGGGAGAGAATGGCACAGGTAAAGAACTGGTAGCAAAATGGATACATGAAAAAAGTCCGCGAAGTGCCGGACCGTTTGTGGAAGTAAATTGTGCAGCCATTCCATCTGAATTATTTGAAAGTGAATTATTTGGCCACGAGGAGGGAGCTTTCACAGGCGCTTCCGATCAGCGTATCGGAAAGTTTGAGCAAGCTGATGGAGGATCTCTCTTTCTGGATGAAATTGGCGACATGAGTCTGGAAGCCCAGGCCAAAGTGTTACGGGCTCTTCAGGAAAGCAAGATCACCCGGGTTGGCGGGAATGAAACCATTTCCGTTGATGTGCGAATTCTGGCAGCCACCAACAAAGATCTGGAAAAAGAAATTGAAGATGGAAACTTCAGGGAAGATCTGTTTCATCGTATCAGTGTTATCCCAATTAAAGTTCCACCACTTCGAGAGCGTAAAGAGGATATTCCACTGATCGCAAAAGCATGTCTTCAAAATTTAAAGAAGCGGGATGTTAGTTTTTCATCCATCTCATTTTCGGATGATGCACTGCAATCCCTTCAAAAGAAAGAATGGAGTGGGAATGTACGGCAGCTTCAGAATGCAGTAGAACGATTGGGGATCATGGCATCGGGAGATGAAATTACCAAAGAAACCGTACGCGACGTGCTCAAAACAAGAGATCTGAAAGCAGAAGACCTTGGTAAATTGGCCGATGAGACACAAGATTTTCAGGAATTTAAAGAAACGGCCGAACGGTTATTTTTAGTGAAGCAGCTGGAGAAGAACGACTGGAATATTTCGCAGACAGCGGAGTCGATCGGAATTCAGCGAAGTCATATGTACACCAAATTGAAAAAATACAATATAGAGCGATAGCATGAGTGCAGAGATCATTGACGGAAAACAAGTAGCAGAATTGGTTCGAAATCGCGTTCGCGAGGATGTGGAAGACTGGACGGCCAAGGGCAACCGGGCTCCATTTTTGCAGGTAATTCTGGTGGGAGATGATCCGGCTTCCAAAGTTTATACCGGCGCTAAGACACGCGCTTGCGAGGATGTTGGGATTGAAACACACACGGAGATATTACAGGATACGATCTCTGCCAAAGAGCTAAAATCAATTATCCAAAAGTACAACGAAGATGACTCTGTGGATGGAATTCTGGTGCAGCTTCCGTTGCCTTCGCACTTATCCTCTCATGATGTGATCGAAAGCATTGATCACCGAAAAGATGTAGATGGTTTCCATCCCATGAATGTCGGACGTTTAACCGTAGATCAGCCTTGTTTTCGCAGTTGCACACCGGCCGGGATCATGGAGTTGTTCAAACATTACAGTATTCCGGTGAAGGCCAAGCATGCGGTTGTGGTAGGGGCCAGCAACATTGTGGGTTCTCCGATGGCTATAATGTTGTCAAGAGAAAACTCATCGGGTAAAGCCACAACCACCATATGCCACAAATACACTAAAGATCTTACACAGCATACCATTTCTGCGGATATCGTGATCGCTGCGGCGGGACAGCCTCATCTCATAAAAGCCGAAATGATAAAAGAAGGGGCCGTGGTGATAGATGTGGGAATCAATCGAATTGCTGATGAAAACACCAAAAAAGGCTACAAACTGGTGGGCGATGTAGATTTTGAGTCCGTTAAGAAAAAAGCCAGTTGGATCACCCCGGTTCCCGGTGGGGTAGGACCAATGACGGTAGCTATGCTGATGAAGAATACCTTACTGGCGGCAAAGAATAGTATTTATCCGGAGTAAGAAATTATAGGTATTCCAAATTCTTCTGCAGTTTCGTTGAAGATTTTGTCAAAGCTTAGTACGGAAATATTTTCAGAGTAAGCTATTCCCAAATGGAGTGCGTCAAGGCTTCTCAGTGAATTATTCGTCGATTTTATGATAGTGGATGCAGCATGGAAATGATTCTTAGCAAGGTTGATGATTGAAAACAACTCTTGATCAAGATGGGAATCAAATACTCGAAAAACTTTCTTTATTTCTGATTCGGAAGTGTCCCCCATTCGAACTTTTTTGCGGGCTGTTGAATAAAATTCAACTTTAGAAAGCTCGCTGATCACAAAAGTATTATTCGTTGCAAAAAAGTGCTGAGCTTTGGTACTGAATACTTCCTCAAAATAAAGAGGAATCAGAGAGCTTGTGTCTATATAAATATTATCCTGCGCCAAACCTTTCTTCGTTTCTCATTTCCAGTAGAGTCTCCAAAACAGAGCCCTTAACTTTTAAACTTTTTCGAAACTCATCCATATCCGGAAATTTCTTTTTCTGATTAGTTTTAGGCTCCTCATAATTTACCAGCTTGGCAATGGGCTTATTGTGTTTGGTGATGATGACTTCTTCCCCGCGCTCAGCTTCGGTGAGGTATTTGGCTAACTGCTCTCTGACTTTATTTACCGGTACTTTTTTCATATCTCTGAAATTATATTATGTACATAAATTAATGTACATAATTTGAGTGAATGTTTCCATAACAAGCCTGAAGGGGGCTTTGCACTGAAGATCTTTTCACAAATACTCTAAATCCGAAATCGGATCATTTTGTGTCGGGTTGATCTCTGGCTTTCAAAAATTAAATACACTGAGGGGTGACGCTATGTTGTCACTCACTGTGTGTATCATTGGGTGAATCAAAAAACAAAACCCAACTATTATGACAAGCAACGCACTTTCAATCACCCCAAAACAAAAGAAGAAAAGTACTTTATTCGCTGTTCCGGTTCTGAAGCGCATTCAGCAAGAAAGCATCGAAGAGTACAACGAAATGCAGCAGGCTTTTAATCTCATGGGATGGGGAAATTTACCGGATGAGCTAAAAGTCGAAATCCATGAAGATGTGAAGTTTATGGTTGAGGAACTCAAAGGCCGGTTTTCTTCTTGCGATCCTTTTGTGAAACGCCGCAGAGAAACCATTCACTATTGGGTAAGCTGCTTTCAGGACAGCATTTGCAACCTCGAAACAGCAATAAAAGCATTAAAAGTGAAGGCGCTTTGAAAACGTTATTACTGGTAAGGGAGGGGCAGGTTCACGATTTTGTTTTATTTCGTTGAACCTGCTTATCTGTTTGCTGCTCAGGCAATTCATCTAAATTTATCCTGTGTTGAGCAGGGCGTTCCAGGCTATCTGTAACAAGCTGCATGATGGTTTCAAATTTTTTCTTCTGTCTATTGAAGACATATTTGAGTCCGCCCATAAACCCAAAATAGCTAACTAGTCCGCCCAGGGGTGAAAATGGTATATAGGTCGATTTGGGGAGCCCTAAACTTTTAAGCAGGATCATTAAAGCAATACTGCCCAGCAATGCCGAAAGCCCCAGCCCGAGAAATCTCAGTTCGTTCCAGTTCACATACTGCATTACCTTGGTTTTTCCATTTTTTGGAATGATGGTAATTCGGCGGATGCTTTCCGGGTCATTATCTTTTTGTTCCCAGTCGTAGCTGTTTCCAACCTTTTCCAAGGTGCCTTTTTGTCCTGTAAATGTATTTAGTTCTGGAATTACCTGATCGACCTGCAGATCAGTTGCTTCGCCATCAAGAATAATGGACGCCTGTAATTCACTGTTGCCAACGAGCCAGTTGAACTGCTTATCGACCTGATTTTCAACCTGATTTATCGCATTCTCCAATACTGTTTGGGAGATTCCCACTTCCTGTGCAATTTGAAGCAGTTCCTCCTTGCTGATACCTTCACCAAAACTACCGTCATCGGAGCCACTTTCCCCCGATAATTGAATTTCAGAGGCTTTGGCAAGAATTTTACTGATCTCTTCCTTAGAATATGTTTTATTAGAGGGCATTTGGCTCAGTAAGTTAGTTTATTTCGTTTCACAAAATTTTCCTGCTCAGTACGTCATGATCCAGTACATGGGAATAGATCCTGATTTGATTCGCTTAATGCATTAGTTACTTTTTGAAATATCTTCCTCATCTAAAATGAATCCATTTACTTCAGCTTGAATATTTGCTGAAAAAGTATCGAGAAGACGTTTTGCATTACTTTTCCTGCGGTTAATATACATTCCGAAAAGTTTCGACGAAAAAATATAACCAAGTCCGGCACCCGAAAAGTTAATGAATGCAGGGACCCAATTTGAAATTGAATCTAAATTCATGGTTGAAGACAAAATTGCAAGTAGTATAAAGCCAAGTACAGATCCGGCTATTTTAATTCGGTTACCTAATTTGGAATAATCCACGAACAGTTCAACTTTTGTCACCTGTTTGGATTGGCTTATAGAAACATGAACCATCTGCGTTTTAGATGGTGAGCCGGACCATTCAAAGGTGGAACCAAATTGAGTAGCGGTTCCCTGAATATTGAAATGCCTACGAAAATCATTCGCTATCACTTCCAGATCTATCTCTGAATCTTGATTTTTAAAAAATCTAGATAAATGTACAATATCTTCATTATCCGGAGTCCATTGCTTTTTTTCATGGGTATCGAAATAATCTAATGCTTGGATTATCGCACTTGATGGTATGTCAGCGGCTTCAGCGATTTCAACTATATCAGTTTTTGAAAATTCTTTATCTGATATGGCTTCATTCTGACTGTGGATTTGTGACGCCATCCTTATCAGTACATTAACATCTTTTGGACTATATTTTTTAGGCACCGGTATCTGGTATTTTATTAAAAAAAAATGGTATGAAGTTATTCAAGTCTACGACTCAAATCATACAAAATTCTATCCTGAATGTACGATACAAATGTGGAGAGAGCCAATATTCAGCACATTTGAATTGGTTATTGAGTTCTGTTTTTAGTTGGAGAGGGGGCCTGAGAGATGTCTTCCCCGGGGTACATGCTTTCATCCTCAAAGGTGAAAGCAGGAGCAGAAGATTCCTTCACAACTTTTGATATGGAAGAAAATAAGGAAGAAACCATGCGCTTTTGTTTATTGAAATATGATCTCAGATATAAACGTCCTAAGGGAAGTCCGGCCAAGCCTCCTGCCAGGGTAAAAAGAAGAGCAGTGCCATCAGAAAAGTTAGTTCCATCTAAACCTATGGCGGTACATACAGCGAAAAATGTAAAAGGCACTATCATCGAAAACAATTTCACACCCCACCAATTGTAAACATATTGAATGCGGGTTTTATCCTTTTCTGGTTTTATGGATAGATGCCGGTAGCCGATCTCCTTTCTGCGCTGCTCCCATTCATAAGAGCTTCCTGCTTTGCTGATCTTTCCAATTCCTCCTGTTATTCTTCGGATTTCATGAATGATATCATCCCATTTTTCATCGGTGATTTTCCCAGTGATAACAGAAGAATTGTGGACCTTAGACGATCCGCTAAGCCAGTTAAAGATTTCCGGGGGAGAGATAGAATCATAGTTCAGTAAGGCTTCTTTTAGAGCTTCATCACTTATACCTACTTCTCTTGCCACATGTAATAGATCAGCTTCATTAAGACCTTCTTCTTCAGTATCAAGATCATGTGCAGCCTGTATTTCGGAAGCTTTTGTTAAGATCCTGCTAATGGCTTTACGGTTGTATGTCTTTAAATCTGTCATAATTATTGAACTTGGCTGCTCTACGTAATCTGCACAAAAAATGTTATTCCATGAAGAACTTCCACAGAGATATCCTTATCTTTGAAAAACTGCAAGCCAAACTTTTTCATTGATACATAAAATGAATCACTCTTCTCCATTTGATCGCATTACACGGCAAGGACTTACGTATGATGACGTACTTCTCGTTCCAAATTACTCACAAGTGCTTCCCCGTGATGTAGATACCACGGTTAATCTAACCCCTACACTTAAACTGAACATTCCGATCATCAGTGCGGCGATGGATACGGTCTCTGAATACCGGCTGGCTATTGCGTTGGCACGGGAAGGCGGAATTGCGATGCTTCACAAAAATATGAGCATTGAAGATCAGGCTGAACATGTTCGTCTTGTAAAAAGGAGCGAAAGCGGTATGATCGTAGATCCGGTAACACTGAAAGAAGGGGCTACGGTCAGAGAAGCAAGAGCGCTGATGAAAAAGCAGAAGATCGGTGGAATTCCCATCGTTGATGATGCCGGGATCTTAGTAGGTATTGTAACCAATCGTGATCTTCGTTTTGAGTCTGAAATGGGCAAGAAGCTCGGTGACATCATGACTCATGAAAAACTCTACACGGCCAAAGAAGGCACCAACCTGAAACAGGCAGAGCAAATCCTTCAGCATTATAAAGTTGAGAAATTACCTATTGTGGACGGTAATAATAAGCTGGTTGGATTGATCACGTTCAAGGACATTGAGAAGAAAAAGAATTTCCCCAATGCCTGTAAAGATGAAATGGGCCGCCTGAGAGTAGGTGCCGCGGTTGGCGTTACTGCCGATACGATGGATCGCGTAGATGCTTTGGTAGCCGCAAGCGTAGACGCCATCACCGTAGATACCGCACATGGACATTCTCAGGGCGTGCTGGATACCATCAAAAAGATCAAGGAAAGCTATCCGGATCTAAATGTGATTGGTGGCAATATAGCTACGAAAGCGGCAGCTGAAGCTCTTGTTGAAGCCGGAGCTGATGTTGTTAAAGTTGGTGTGGGTCCCGGTTCTATTTGTACAACACGGGTGGTGACAGGCGTTGGCGTTCCCCAGTTAAGTGCTGTTATGGAGGTTGCGGAATACGCAAATGAAAAAGGAATTGGCCTGATAGCTGATGGTGGAATCAAGCAGACCGGAGATATACCAAAAGCTATTGCCGGTGGAGCGGATGCTGTTATGATGGGCTCTATGTTTGCCGGTGTGGATGAAAGTCCGGGTGAGACCATTATATATGAATCCCGTAAATATAAATCCTACCGCGGCATGGGAAGCATAAGTGCAATGGATAAAGGATCCAAGGACCGCTACTTCCAGGATGTGGAAGATGACATCAAAAAACTGGTACCAGAAGGCATTGAGGGCCGCGTTCCATTTAAAGGATATCTTGGCGAAGTAGTTCACCAGATGGCCGGAGGGCTCCGGGCCGCAATGGGATATGCCGGTGCGGCTACCATAGATGAAATGAAAAAAGCGGAATTTGTACAGATCTCAGCCGCCGCTTATAAAGAAAGTCACCCCCATTCGGTCCAAATCACCAAGGAAGCACCGAATTATTCGGTCTCCTGATCGGCTCAACCCGAAACATGAAGAACGTTCTTTTTATCGTCTATTATTTTCCTCCAATGGGAGGGAGCGGGGTACAGCGTCCTCTTAAATTCGTAAAATACTTGCGTGAATTTGGGTGGAATCCGATCGTTCTTCGTCCTGAACCCGGCATCTATTCTCACTTTGATGACAGTCTGGAACGGGAACTGAAGAAAACGAAGGTTGAAGTTATTAGCCTTCAGCCCCAAACACCTTTTCATGTAGCTGCAGGGAGCAATCAGGAAAAATACAGGGAGCGGAAGATTCCTGACTGGCTGGCAAAGATAGTACGTCGTTTCTTAAGGCTGTTCATGTTTCCGGATAATAAGAAAGGATGGATCGAACCGGCATATCAAAAAGCAGTTGAGATTATCGAGAACAGGGATGTTGACCTCATCTTCAGTACGGCTCCTCCATTCAGTAACCATGTGGCAGCTGCAAAAATTAGTGACCAAACCAACCTTCCGCTGATACTTGATTACAGAGATCTGTGGCTGAACAACCATTTTATGGATGATATGTTTGGTTGGCAAAAAAGACGCATGAAAAAACTGGAGGAATTCTGCCTGCAAAGAACTAAAGGGGTTACGGCCCTGGATGATTTTATGATCGATGACATTCGATCATGTTACCCGGAGATTGATTTTAACGGGTTTGAAGTCTCGCATGGTTTCGATCCCGAAGATTTCGAAAACCTTGAAGGCAAGGCTACTTTAGAATACAGGAAGGGAAAATTGAATTTTCTGTACAGCGGACTATTCTATGAACAAAATCAGCCTGATATTTTGTTGAAAGCATTGGTAAAAGCTGCAAATGAAAATGCTTTGAATCTGGAACAGATTCACTTGCACTTTCAGGGAGGGCTTGATGTCAGAATTCAACATCTTGTCGAAAAACTGGGACTTTCAAATATCGTTACCGATTATGGGTATGTGAACCATGAAATCGCTACTGCAAACCTGTTAGAAGCCGATGTGCTCTGGATGATCTCAAATTTTGATGCCAAGCATAAACAGATCAAAAGTGGAAAACTATTTGAATACATTGGTACAGGAAAACCAATTTTAGGTCTTTTGCATCCCGGAGAAGCCTCAAGGCTGCTGGAGCAATATGGAGCAGGTTTTGTAGGAAACTTAAGTACTCCTGAAAAAGTACAAAGCACGTTGGAAACTATATTTGAACAATGGGAAAAGGATCAGCTTCCTGAAGCCAACAAAGAGTTCATAGCATTATTTGATCGAAAAAAGCTCACCCTAAAGCTGGCTAAAATATTTGACAAAATTTCATCCCAATAATATCATTGGTTTGGTTAACTTGAAGCGCAATGATCGAACTTCTTAAAAAATTATTTGAACAGCGGGATAAAAAAATCACCGTAATTCTGCTGGATGATTCCAAGCCTGATGAGGATAATTCGTACAATGTACATCCTCAGGGACTTTTTGGAATGATATTAGGTATTTCGGCCTTTTTTGCGCTTTTGGTGGCACTCATCTTTATGTTAACGCCATTGGGCGGTTTACTATATAGTACCGATGATGCTGAGATCAGGGCCCAGATCTTGAATGTAACAGATAAAGCCATCGCTTTGGAAGATTCCCTGCGTCAGCGCGATCTGCAGCTTCGGGAGATGAAGAACATACTGCGTTTGAGTATCGATACTACACTGGTTCTGGATGAACGATTCAATGATTTTTTAAACCAAAGTGATGTTTTTCAAAATTCTGACTTTATTAGTTATGATCAGGTTGGCTCCTTTGACCGGTTGAGTCAGAATGAGGTCTTATTTTCCAATGTTGCCAAATCGGCACCAGATTTTCCCGCCAAATATCCGGTTCAGGGCTCACTAACACGTGGGTATTTACCTGAAGAAGAACATTATGGAATGGATATAGCTACAAAAAGCAAAGAACCGGTGGTGAATATTGCAGATGGTTCTATTTTTAATAGCAGTTGGACAATTAATAATGGATATGTAATATCCATACAGCACAGTGATGGCGTTGTGACGACCTACAAACATTTATCAAAATTGAATAAAAAGGAAGGCGATCTTGTTCTTAAAGGTGATATTCTGGGCGAAGTCGACAATGCCGGAGTACTAAGTACAGGACCGCATCTTCATTTTGAGATCTGGAGAAATGGAGTGCCACAAAATCCTGAAGTCTATTTAATCAAATAAAATAACATTATGTTAAACTCAAAAAAATCATCTAGTAACGGTTCTTCTTCGAGTAATTCGAGTCAATCTCCTTCCGTCAATATTTTAAGCGAAGGAACAAAGTTAAAAGGAGATCTGAATTCACAAAGTGATATACGAGTAGGTGGAACCATAGAAGGGGAAGCCGTTTCGAAGGGGAAGTTGATTGTAACCGGAAATGGTAAAGTTATTGGAAATATCACTTCCTCTGAAGCCGATATTGCCGGCAGAGTAGAAGGAGAGGTCAAGATCTCAGATAAATTGACTTTGCGCGAAACTGCAATTATCGATGGAAATATTTATACCAAAACGCTTATCGTAGAAGAAGGCGCACAAATAAATGGATCGTGCCGAATGGGATCAGATGCCAAATCTTTATCTCAAAACAGTGATGCCGATTTCGCCAATGAAACAAAAGTAAAATCTTCCTGAATAATTGCCCCAAAACTTCTTACCTAAAAAATATAGACAATATATCGGACTGGGAGCGGAGATAGCCGCTTCCTTGTTGGTTCCGATATTATTGGGGTATTTACTGGATCGTCACTTTCAAACATCGCCCATTTTTATTTTGACGGGTGTTTTTGGAGCCATGGTAGGTTTTGGATTTATGATCGTCAGGATCTCAAGGAAACTCAGTACTTCTGATAATGATTAATTTTGATGGTGGTGTTTTTAAAAACTCTCTGAAGGCTTCCGCTCTGCTATTACTTATCTCGCTCAACTTTTTTTTGATCGGAGAGCAAGAAGGAGTAGCCGTTTTATCTGGAGTTCTGCTTAGCGCGATTTTTGTTTGCAGTAGCGCCTGGATATTTGATGTGTTTCAATACGCTGAAAATGCCCTTTTTATAAAGATCTACATCTTCTCTATTGCCCTCCGGTTTCTGTTGGTGTTACTGTTGTTCGGAATTTTACTTGGGACAACAAAAATTGATGAAATCTACTTTACAGTTAGTTTCATAATTTCCTATCTTTGCCAATCTGTAACGGAAATGATTTTTTTAAACAAAATTCTACAAAAAGAGTAGCAAGATAAAATGGTTCAAACCCTGCGTCGAGTTTTTTTAACTCTTTTATTTTTATCTATTAGCACCTCAAATATTTTTGCAGCTGATGCTTCTGAACAGGAAGATGGTCAGATCCTTGATGTAATGGGTACCGTTGCAGATCATGACTATATGAAAACTCCCTTCGGGAAGATCTACCTGCCCCGCATATTTTATTGGGAAGATGCCAGTGGGGAAACGGGTTTAAGTGCATACGCTTCAACAAAATCAGCACTTGAATCAGGTGTGTTCGCAGAAAATGAAGAAGGAGCTATTGTTCCTGCAGGTGGTGGGCAGGTCAAGGTCGATCTTTCCATAACTTCACATCTTGTTTTCTTTTGGATTGGGATGGGATTGGCGGTCTTTATCACTGTGATGGCGGCTGGCAGATATAAAAAAGGTATTGGTAAGAGTGTAGAACCGCAGGGAGCTTTCCAGAATATTTTTGAAGTTTTGTTTGTATTTGTACGCGATGATATAGCCCGTGATAATATTGATAAGCACAAGGCAGACCGCTACGTACCTTATCTGTTTACTATGTTTATGGGAATCACTTTTATGAACTTATTTGGGCTGGTTCCATGGGCTGCCACTGCAACAGCGGATCTCACTGTAACAGCCACGCTGGCAACCGTAACATTTTTTGTAACACAGTTCAGTGGAACTAAGGATCACTGGGCACACGTATTTATGTTTCCAGGAGTTCCGGGGTGGGTGCGATTTATTTTAACTCCGGTAGAAATTTTAGGATTATTTACCAAACCATTTGCCCTCGCCATTCGTCTTTTTGCAAATATGCTTTCGGGTAAGATCATGATCATAGCCATTCTTGGGCTTGTATTTATTTTTGCTGATCTACTCGGCGCGGTGGCCGGATATGGTGTAAGTATTTTCTCGGTATCGCTTACCGTTGTGCTTTATGCATTGAAAGCATTTGTGGCGTTATTACAAGCTTATATTTTCGCATTGCTATCTGCCGTGTTTATTGGGATGGCGGCTGAGAGTCATGAGCATGATGAAGAAGGATATCGAACAGAACATATTGCTGAAGAAGTTTCAGCGAACTAACTAACAAACCTAACATAACTTAAACTAAACAAACAGAACTATGGGATTTTTAGCAGCTGGTATTGGAGCCGGAATCGTAGCACTTGGTGCCGGAATCGGAATTGGAATGATCGGTAAAAGTGCAACAGAAAGTATTGCACGTCAGCCGGAAGCATCAGGCGATATTCGTGGTGCAATGATTTTGACTGCCGCATTTATTGAGGGTGTAGCTCTTCTTGGTGCCGTTGTTTGTATTCTTCTTGCTCTTGGCATTGGTCAGTAAAATAAGATAGGGACACTATCATGACTTTTCTTTTAGCTGGTGGAGGAGGCTTACTTTCTTTTAACACGGGATTGGCGATATGGATATTGATATCTCTCGCTATATTTCTTGGTGTAATGATGAAGTATGCCGTGCCTCCAATTATGTCGGCACTACAGGAACGCGAGCAAAATATTAAGGAGTCTCTGGAATCTGCAGAAAAGGCAATTGCCAAAGCAGAGCAAATATCCAAAGACAACGAAAAAGCGCTGCGTGAAGCTGAAGTAAAAGCTCAACAGATTCGTAAAGAAGCTGTTGAAGAAGCCGAACTGATCCGCACAGAGCGTATCAGTAAAGCCAAAGAAGAGGCCGAAAAACTTATTGAACAAGCTCGCGCCTCTATTGAGCAAGAAAAAAAGCAAGCTTTGGTTGATCTTAGAAAGGAAGTAGCCAAATTGGCTATCGATTCCGCTTCTAAAATTATTGATGCCGAACTTGATAACGCAAAAAATCAAAAGCTGGTGGATAACTTTTTATCCGACCTGTCTAAAAACTAACCAATAATTCATGCTGGTATCTAAAGCGGCACGACGTTATGCCACTGCACTTTTAGGACTTGCCCGGGAACAAGATTCCGTTGAGCGAACTTTGGAAGACGTACTTCTGATAAAGAATACGTTGGAAGATTCTCGCGATCTGGTTCTATTCCTGAAGAGCCCGATCATCAAACCGGATAAAAAAGTAGCAGCACTTGACGAAATTTTTGGCGATCAGCTTAGTGAACTTGTACACAAATTTGTTTCGCTCATTGCCAAAAAAAACCGCCAGAATATGCTGGATGAAATTGTGGCTGCTTTCGTTGAAAAATACAACGAATTTGCAGGCATCATCTCAGCTGAGATCTTTGTGGCAAAAAAACTGGACTCCAAGGAGTTGGAGAATGTTAAGTCAAGCCTGGAAGAATTCACCAATAAGAAAGTGAATATTTCAACTACAGTGCAGGAAGATCTAAAAGGTGGTATAGCCGTTAAGATCAACGATACGGTTATGGATGCTACCGTGAAGCATAAATTGGAACAACTTGAAGATGTATTCCTGAGCACTGCTTCGGAATAAAATCACAACATTTTTTTAATCACATACACACAATGAGTCAAGTCAGACCAGACGAAGTTTCAGCCATATTACGCAAACAATTATCCGGCTTCGACAATGAAGCTGATACCTACGATGTTGGCACCGTACTTGAAGTAGGTGACGGTATTGCTCGTGTTTACGGGCTTTCCAAAGTTCAAGCAGGTGAACTGGTTGAACTGCCTGATTCCAAAGATGATAAAGGCAATTCTGTTACCGGAATGGTGCTTAACCTTGAGGAAGATAATGTAGGTATCGTACTTTTCGGAGCATCACAGGCTGTTGAAGAAGGACATGTCGTAAAAAGAACCAAAGATATTGCATCTATCAATGTTGGGGAAGGAGTATTGGGCCGAGTGATTGACCCTCTCGGAAACCCCATTGATGGTAAAGGAGCAATAAGTGGTGATACGATCCGTCTTCCGCTTGAACGTAAAGCACCTGGTGTAATTTATCGTGAGCCGGTTACAGAGCCGCTTCAAACGGGTCTTAAAGCTATTGACTCATTGATCCCGATCGGACGCGGTCAGCGTGAGCTTATTATTGGTGACCGCCAAACAGGAAAAACTTCTGTAGCTGTTGATACGATTATCAACCAAAAGGCCACACAAGACTCAGACAAGCCTGTACATTGTATTTATGTTGCTGTTGGGCAAAAAGGATCTACCGTTGCTAATATCCGTAAGGTTTTAGAAGACAACGGAGCCATGGAGTACACTACTATCGTATCGGCACCTGCCAGTGTTTCTGCACCTATGCGTTACATTGCTCCATTCGCTGGTGCAACAATAGGTGAATACTTCCGTGATACCGGTCGACACGCGCTTGTTATCTATGATGATTTGTCAAAACAAGCTGTGGCGTATCGTGAACTTTCTCTGTTGCTGAAGCGACCTCCGGGACGTGAAGCTTATCCTGGTGATGTATTCTACCTTCACAGTCGTTTACTTGAACGCGCTGCCAAGATCATCAATGATGACAAAGTAGCTCAGGCTATGAATAATATTCCTGATGAACTTCGTCCGATGGTAAAAGGTGGCGGTTCACTCACTGCACTTCCGGTAATTGAAACACAAGCCGGTGACGTGTCTGCATATATCCCAACCAACGTAATTTCTATTACTGATGGACAGATCTTCCTTGAAACAGATCTGTTTAACCAGGGGGTACGACCTGCTATTGATGTAGGTACCTCGGTATCTCGTGTAGGTGGTTCTGCTCAGGTCAAATCCATGAAGAAACTATCCGGTACATTGAAGCTTGATCTGGCCCAGTATCGTGAGCTTGAAGCCTTTGCTAAATTTGGTTCCGATCTTGATGCTTCTACACAGGGGCAACTTCGTAAAGGAGAGCGTACGGTCGAATTGCTTAAGCAGGATGTTTATCAGCCACTTCCGGTTGAAAAACAGATTGCCCTGCTAAAGGTTAACTCCGAAGGTCTGCTTAATGATATTGAGACAACTGATATTTCGGAATTTGAAGAACGATTCCTTGAGCAAGTCGGTCTTAAGTACGATAAAGAGATGAAAGAGCTTGCAAGCTCCGGTGTTCTGGATGATAGTTTCGGTGAGAAACTGCTTGAAATTGCATCTTCCATTATCCACCAAATTAACGCAAAAAACTAAAGCAGACGAATACAGGTAATATCCTCTGATGGCAAACCTACGAGACATACGAAATCGGATCTCTTCTGTTAATAATACGCAGCAGATCACCAAAGCCATGAAAATGGTAGCGGCTGCTAAACTTCGTAAAGCACAAGACCGGATGACAGAAACCCGGCCTTATGCTAATAAGATCGAAGAGGTAGTGGGCCGATTGGCTAACAGCAGCTCTGTTTCCAATCCATTGCTTCGTACACCGGAAGAGACCAAAAATATTTTGTTTATAGTTGTAGGTTCAGATCGTGGATTGTGCGGTGGATTCAACAATAATCTATTTAAGGAAGTTGAAAACCAGTTGCATTCAAATTTTCAAGAATATCTTGACAACGATTCTCTTTCTGTTTTGACCATAGGTAAGAAGGCAACGGCCCATTTTGGAAAACGTAATTACAATGTAACTGATCGTTTTCCGGGCTTTTTTGATGACATTAAGTATGATGTGACATCAGATATTATGACTACAGCGACTGCACATTTCATTGCAGGAGATTATGATGAAGTTTATATCGCCTTCAACGAATTTAAGTCCGTAATTGCCCAAAACAGACGTGTGCAAAAAGTTCTGCCGCTGGATCCGGAAAAAATTGCAAATTCCAAATCCGGGGATGCATCTGAACAAGCTATTGATTACCTTTACGAGCCTAATTCTGAGGCCATTTTGGATCGGTTGTTACCACTGCATTTAAACATGCAATTATGGCGCGCTGTGTTGGAATCCAATGCATCTGAACAGGGTGCCCGAATGACAGCCATGGATAGTGCAACCGAAAATGCCAAAGACCTCGAAAAAGAATTACGCTTGAAATACAATCAAGCTCGCCAAAGTGCTATTACCACAGAGATCTCTGAAATTGTATCGGGAGCTCAGGCACTTAGCGACAACTAAATTTATTGATTTTACATTAGGAGAGCTGGCAGAGTGGTCGAATGCGGTGGTCTTGAAAACCATTGAGGCCTTACGGTCTCCGGGGGTTCGAATCCCTCGCTCTCCGCAACTAAATAGCCCCTTTTGGGGCTATTTTTGTTTTCACAAGTACCCATAATCAATATTATGATTATGCTTTCGTTTATGGCTCAAACTAAATGATTACTATGACAGCACGTACATTTGTGGCTCTTTTCTGCTTTTCAATGCTCACTTACGGGGCAGGCTTTTCACAAGACACGCTCAATATAGATCTGAATACCTTTATGCAGAAGGCTATCCAAAACTCTGGTCAGGTTGACTATGAACGGCAAAATATAGCCTTAGCTGAAAACAGAGTTCAACAGGCTAAAGCCCAGCGGTTTTTACCGAATCTAAGTTTTGACAGTCAACATGGTCTAGTGCCCGGCGTTAAAAGTGACAATCCTAATTTAGAAGAAGACGAATACTACCTGGATCCCAACCTCAGAAATGATTGGTCTGACTGGGCGATCTTTACTCGATTTCAAGTATCAGCTGCCCAGCCTGTTTTCACTTGGGGAGCTATCGATAAAGCTGTAGAAGCGGCAAAATTAGGAGCTGAAGCAGCAGAGTATGGATTTGATGCAAAACGAGCAGAACTGGAGCTGAGGCTGTTCGATCTGTATTTCAGTTATGTGTTGGCATTAGAGATAGAACGACTGCTAAGCGAAGCACAAGACAAAGTGAATCAGATAGAACGGCAGATCAATAACATGAGGAAGGAAGGTAATTCTGATCTGGATGAATCTGAAGTCTTTAAATTCGAGATCTTTAAATCTGAGTTTGAGATTCAGAAAGCTGAAGTTGAAGAAAATATGCGCTTTGTTAAAGAAACCTGGAAGTATGTTCTCCGGAATGAAGAAGGTACCGTATTTGAACCTTCTATTCAGTTTCTCGACCCTGTTTCATCAGATATTGAACCGGTTGATTTTTACCAACAGGCCGCCTTCAATAATCGTCCTGAACTTAAGGCTTTAGCTACGGGGAAAGAAGCTACAGAAACCTATATTTCATCCCTCAGAAAACAAAATTTACCAGGATTATACCTGGCTGGATATATCAATTTTGCCGACACACCAAACCGGCCCCGGCAGTCTAATCCGTTTATACAGAATACGACCAACTTGTTCACAGGTGGCTTTGGTTTAACGATCCGTCAGAAACTGAATTTTTTCGGTATCAAAGCTGATCTTGAACGCAGTCAAATTGAATTGAAAAGAGCAGATCTTGCCCAGGATGCAGCAAAAGATGGTATCTTACTTGAGGTGAACAATCAATATCGGCAGGCAGCCGTTGCCAATGTGAAAGTCGAGCAAACCGATAACGCATTGGTTACTTCAAAAAAATGGCTCCGGCAGGAACAACTGGATTATGATTTTGGTATGGGTGAAGTAAAAGATCTTATTGATGCCATGCGGAAGGAATTGGAGTTAAAACTTCAACTTAAGCAGCGTATATTTGAGTATAATTCATCCCTGGCCAAATTGAATAAAGCGTCCGGCATCCCAATAAACATGTTAATAACAAATTGATAATATCATGATGAAACGAATAACCGGAATTTTCTTTATACTTTCTTTTTTGATCTCAGGCGCATTACAGGCTCAACAATCAGCAGAGGATATCAGAACCATGCTTGAAGAAAGAGATCAGGAGATCAAGGAATTAGTGGGGCCTGAAGGAACAAGTTATACAGATGAACAACGCGAAGAGATGAAAGCAATTATCAATGGGGTTATCGATTTCAGAGCCATGTCGCAAGAAGCGCTAGCCACCACATTTGATACTGTTTCCACAGAACAACGCGAGGAATTCATTGACCTGTTTTCTACTATTGTTCGTGATCAGTCCCTGAATAATTTGGACATCTACCGCGCTGAAGTTATTTATACTGATATTTCAGTCAACGAAGATCAGGCACGGGTTGAAACGATGGCAACACTTAAAAATGTACGTACTCCGGTAAATTATGAACTTCACTTCAAAGACGGAGAATGGGTAATTACGGATATGGAAATTGATGATGTTTCAACAGCAGGTTCATACAATCGTCAGTTTCAACGAATTATTAATCAGAAAGGATTTGAGTCTTTAATGACCAGTCTTCGAAAACGTGCTGAAAGAGCATAATCATATATAGTGAATCCACGAATATCAGTTATTGTTCGGTCGTACAATCGCGTAGGGGTTTTATGTAATTTATTGGAGGTATTACTCAGTCAAGAGCATGATTCCTATGAAATTGTGATTGTGGAGCAATCGGATCAATACAAAAAGGCTGATTACAAAAAACTGCAACAGCTTGCAGAAGATGAAAAGATCAACCTGCTTACCTATCCGCGGCTTGGGGGGCCAAAAGCCCGGAATACAGGGGTGAAGAATGCTAAAGGTGAGATCATTTTACTTCTTGATGATGATGACCTTCCAGCATCTCCCCATTGGATTCAAATCCATGATGATGCCTATAAAGATGAAAAGCTTATTGGGTTTACGGGCCGACATGTGGCTTCCAAAAATGCCCGGTGTCCCTATCTTCAGGTGATGCTAAATTTTATTCGTCGAAACTGCATGTCGTATAGCTGGCTGGGCACTCCATATACCTTTGCTCAATTCAATGAAGATGTAGAAAACGTAGATTGGCTGCACGGCACAAATGCATCTATTCGAAAAGAATGGGCTGTTAAAGCTGGTTTGTGGGATGAGGACCTAAAAACACAGGATGAACATTCACTGGCTTTTAAATTACGGCCTTATATTAAAGATGGATATCGGCTTGATTTTAGAAAAGAACCTGAAGTGATCCGACAGCTGGATATTGAGGGAGGAATGGAGAAACGAAAATTTTCTTTATTGCAAGAATTCCGAAATCAGCATCAATATATCACCAAAATTGTTTTAAGATATCGCCCCATGTTTACTTTATTTTATCCCTTATTGCTATTTTGGGCGCTTATAAAAGTAGGTATGCAAGCCACAAAAAGGGTGGTAAATTTTATTACCGGTAAGTAACTCAATTCACACTAAATAATCCCTGATGTCTTTCAAACCAGTTCTGATTTTATTTTGTACGGTTCTTCTTTTGATGGGAACAAAGCAGGTTTCAGCTCAGGAAAATCAAATTATACACCTGAATAATAATGTATATACCTATGTTAAGAACCTTCAGCAACGGGGGCACTTTTCGGCATTAAATCCAACCAAACTTCCTTATACACGGGGAGCTATAGATGAAGGACTTCGCCAGATCGACCGATCTATGCTTAGTAGAACTGAACGGTTTTGGTATGATCAGATCGAGCAGGAGGTAGGAATTCCTCAAGACAACGAAAGCGAAACCTATCTGTATGGAATGCTTGAAGGAGGGTTTGACATAAATAATACGCTAAGCGCAGATGGCTTGAGGCCTCAGGATGAAGAATTCTATTTTATTCCAAACGGAGCTTCAAACCTCTATGGAGAAAAAGATGGATTTGCTGCGCAGCTTGGCCTGAGACATGACCTTTTTTACGATCTTGACAAAATCGGAGAAACAGCACTGAGTAGATTTTATGTTCGCTCAGAAGATTATTATCTGGGGTATAACAGTGATTTCTTTCAGGCTTATGTTGGAAAGTATCAAAACCTTTGGGCTCCTTACGGGGAAGCCTCAACGATCCTTTCTGACAATGCCCGTTCTTTTGACCGGTTAAATATTTCTGTAGGACCCGATTGGTTTAAAGTGTCCGGGATTTTTGGGGAACTTGATAATCTTGGCAGGGATGGAACTTTTGACAGAAATGGCAAGAATAGAATTGATGGAACCAAAAGGTATATTGCACTGCACCGTATTGACATTCAGATTCTCGACAATCTCAGGGTGGGCTATTTTGATGGTTTTATATATTCTTCCGAGAGTTCAGTTCCTTCTTTGAGATACATTTCTCCTATGAATGTCTTTTTCTTTGACCGAAATACGAACCCCGTCAACGATGAGTTTAATGCGCTTTTTGGAGGACAGATTTGGTGGCAATATCAGAATATGACCTTTAATGCACAGGCGATGATCGATGATATTGTGATCAAAGATGGACGGCTGGAAACTGAGATAGAACCGACAACCTTTGCTATCACTAATTCTATAAATATTTCTAAGGTGACTGATATTTTGGATGTTGGATACGAGGCTGAATTCATTGCTTATCAAACCTATAATACGGACCAGGCGGAAGGGCGATATTTATATTTAAGGAGGGGAATTGCCAACCAGTATACTGATTACGCATATGTTTCAGGCTACGCCCGAATTCATGCCCATAAATGGCTTTCAGGATTGACACTGACACCCCGAATAAGTTACCTGGCACAAGGTGAGCAAGAGATAAATCAGGATTTTATTGATCGATATCCGAATGGGGAAGTCATAGACGTGATCCTCACGGGAACAGAAGAAAAAAGGAGCCGCCTAAGCCTTGATGCTTTGTACAATCCCATCCCGGAATTTTGGGTTGATGCCAGTCTTGGGTATAACTACACGCGTGATTTTGGTCATGTATCCGGTCAAACAAATTCCCGAATTACAGCTAGGTTGGAAGTAGGTTTCAGGTTAGATCTGGACAGCTTTTCTTTTAAGAATTAAGATAAGAATAGATTAGCCAGTACTTTTTTTGAGTTTTTTTCGAACTCTCCGCAAATAATCTCCCCCGAGTAAAAGTCCAAAAACAACCAATAAGATCGCGCCTAAAGCAGCTTGCTCTAAAAGTCCTCTTGTAAACCATGGGAAAAACAGAAGTCCTGTGGCAAGTAATAATGCAGAAACTGCCCCGGCTGAATGAGGCTTGTAGATATCACGGATATATAGTTTGGCATTAGCGATCCACCGGGCTTCTCCCAGCTCAAGTGAGTGTAATGAAAGTGTTGCTATGGCTGAAGCAATGGCTGCGCCTACCAGCCCAAAAAGCGGGATCAGGACTAAATTCATCAGTACATTGGCAATACTTACAAAAATGCTGTTCATCAAGGTAAGCTTGGAATGGCCTGTCATAGCTACAATATTTCCTGCAAGACTGAATGAACAATAGATATATGGGATCGGGAGAAGGAAGTACATGAATGTTGAAGTACCACCATATTCAGGATGGATAATAGCAAGAAGGTCTTCCTTGAAAATGGCGATCAAGAGTAGGGCAGGAATGACTAAAGTGGCGATCCAGCTTGCGGTTTTGGAAAAATTATGGGAGAGTTCTTCGAATTTTTCTTCTTTGTGCAAGCGCACGATGTATGGAGCAAAAGCGGTAGAAAAAACCATCTTGATAGCTTTCACTTCCCGGATGATCATAGATCCGGCTCCATAAAAACCCACTATGGTTGGGCTGAATCCAAATGCCGGAAGCATCAACACATCAATCCCTGTAATAAAGCGATTTAGGGTCATATTCACGTTTTGGGGGATGGCAAAATCGAGGAGTTCCTTATCTACTTTGAAGGTTCTGAAACCGTAGAAGAGTTTTATCCAGCTCAATTCCCGGCTGTAGATCCAAATGGAAACAAGGAATAACAGAACCTGGGTTGAAAGATATGCCAGAGCCATTCCGGTAAGATTTGGCTCAATAAACCAGAATAAAATGGAAAATAATAGCAATGCCAATGGTCGCAACCAGCCATTACTTAAGGCATCATATTTCATGATCTTAAGTCCTTGCGTAGCCGCCAGCACGATTCGCTCAAAGGCCATCAGGGGAATAGCAAACAGCATGAACCGAAACATGATGCTTAGCCCTTCATTAAAGTCTTCCTGATAAGCCAGTTCCAGAATATCTTGCCCAAATGTTGCCCCAATCACCAATACCAAAGTGGCGAATCCAATACTCCAGGCAAAGGCGTTGGCGAGGGAATTATAGAGATCCAGCTGTTCTCCTTTGTCGTCGGCAAAGCGGGCTACGAAAATGAGGGCTCCGTCCTTAAAGCCGGAAGTCAGAAAAGCGATAATGATCTCAATGGCGATATTTGCGGTAATGTAGATCCCGAATACATCCGGCCCGTAAAAGCGGTTAACGACGATCAGAAAAGCTGGTGCGGCCATTTTGCCAATAACACCAATGAAATTGACAAAGGCTCCTTTCTTTAATTCGGAATCTATGCTCATGAGTTCGCGCTTAGAACTGCTTCATAATGCGATTCCAGTTCTTTTACTTGCTTCTTCAGGTCGTATTCTCTTTCCATTCTAGCACGACCTGCTTTGCCAAAGTTTAGACGCATTTCAGGATCTTTGATGAGCCGGATCATTCTGTCAGCCAGTTCTGGCACGTTTCGTTCAGGTACCAAAAACCCGGTTTCCCCCTCACTGATGATCTCATGAATTCCACCGTGCCAGGTTCCTATTACAGGCCGGCCGGTAGCAGAAGCTTCTTTCACTACGATCAATCCGCTTTCCCGGTCATAACTTGCGGGAACGAGGCTCGGGGCTAACAATACATCTGCTTTCTTTAACTCATCAGCTACCTCATCGGCTGTAAGAATTCCTTTAAAATGAACCTTGTCAGCCATATTGTTCTCGATAACAAATTGTCTGAGTTCATCCTCAAGACTTCCTGAACCGATAAAAGAAAGGTTGGCATCAAAACCTTCATCCAGTACTTTTTTAAGGGCCTTTAAAGCGTATATGTGGCCCTTTTTCTTTGTAAACCGCCCGACCATAACAAAAGAAACGGGACTTTTTTGGGGGGATGGTTCCTCGTAAGAAAAACGATCCAGATCAATTCCCAGCCGATATACTTTTACCTTTTCCTTGGGTGCTCCTAACTCGATGAGCATCGCGCGAAGTTCCTCACTTGCGGCAAGTAGCAGACTTGCATGCTTGAATATGGAAGGGGCTTTCAGATTATATCGCCAGCGTTTTGGGGTGAATCTGTTGATTCCCATCAGGTCAGATACATCATAACCATGAAAGGTGACCACAAGGGGCAGGTTGAATTTCTTTACATAAGGGAGCGTGTAAACGGCTCCGGTTCCAAAATGAGCATGGACCAGATCAAATTTTTCCTGTTGGATCTTCTTTTTGAAGGAAGGCCAGTACGCAATATTCTCGTACAGAAACTCAAATATTTTAGGCGGTTTATTAAAATGCGGATATGGAAAACGATCCGAATTCAATCGCTCTTTGCAAAATACCTCAACATGATAGTTTTCGGAATGAGAGCGTATCTCATCATAGATGAATGTTTGTGAATAGGGCAGAAAGGAAGTCGAAAATAGAGCTATTTTGCACCGTTCGGGCATCATTCAGTTTATTGGAGATTGTGATGATGGGGAGAATATAGGAAAAATATCACCGATGATAGCAGTTACAGAAAATTATACTTTCTATTTGAAATGGTGTATTTTCGGCATCGGAAAAAGCACATCAACTACATTTGGCTCAGCACATAATGAAGGTATTATTTTATGCATCAACATTTGGGGCAGACCTCCTTGCTTTTGCACTGTATCTTGAAAGAAAACCAAATGTAACCACCAAGGTACTGCTATCTGATCCTGACCAATTCAGACAAGAAGGCATCTCTGAGCTCTTCCCCGTAAAGGCAGAGCTGATGAAAAAATCCATTAAGAATTATGTTTTTAAACCAAAGGGATTTGAGCCTGATATCACTATTATGGATAACGAAGTTCCGCTCAGAGCTCCATCTCCAAATGGATTGATGCTGTGGCATGGCTTTGGGTGGAAAGGGCCTAACGATGTGAAAGAATTCAGCTGGCTACACAAATCGATCAGGTCTGCATGGGGCTCAGCCATGGAACCCAACGAAAATTTCCGATGGCAGTGTTTTGGTCCCTGGGACCTGAAACACCGGACCGAGGTAAGTGGCTTTCACCCCGATAATTGCCGGGTATTGGGAGCTGCATCTCATGATCTTTTACGAGATCCCCTTCCCAAAAAAGATATCCAGCCTTATTATCCCTTCGATGTCGTAAACAGAAAAACCATTTTATTTGCCCCAACCTGGCATTATGGAGAAGTATTCTCACACTGGGGCAGTGATGCGGACCTGTTTGAGCAATTACTTGAAAGAGCCGACAAGCATGATGCAAATATGATCTTTCGTCTTCATGATTCATTTCGGTTTGATAAGAAATACATTCAGTTTTTGGAGGAGTTGGTTGAACGGCATCCCAATACGATGTTGAAATTCAAGGATCAGAATCCAGATAACTTGCTGGATATGATGGTTTCGGACACACTTATCACCAATTACAGCAGCATTGCAAATTTGTATTATGCTACCGGTCGGCCAACCATCCACATATACCCCGTGAAGGATGAGGACGAAGAATTCATGTGGCGAAAACATACAGCAATTGGCACATTGAAGACGAAAGTCGATTCTGTGAAATACATCTGGAAATTACCGCCGGAAGAGCATGGCGGGCTAATGGCAAAAGACTTTGAGATGCTCCTGAAGCAGGTAGATAAAGCAATGGAAGACCCTGATTGTTGTAAGGAAAAATCTCAGGAGTTTCTGGATGAGTATATGCTTGGAGCGGATGGCAAGAATTGTGATCGTATTTGGGACTGCATCAACGAACTTGTAGATAATTAATGAAAATAAAATAAGCGATCAATAGCGGAGTCTTTGAACATCGATATTACCCATAACGACCTTCAGCAAACGAAGGATAACATCTTTTTTATTGTAGGAACCAGCCGGTCAGGATCTACGCTGTTCCAAAGTATGCTTAGCAGCCACAGCAAGGTGATCGTTCCGCCTGAGACCCATTATTTCTATTCCCGGGAAGTGGTAAATCAGGCTTTTGATGAGGCTGTGGATAAAGAGGAATTTTGCCGAAAACTAATCGACTTTTGGTATACCGGAAAAACGAGGATCGGTGATCTAGGGTTGGATAGGGATGAGGTGATCAGCCATGCGGAACGGCTGAAGCTTTGGAGTCCGCTTGAGCTGTACGTTCTTCATCTCACGTTGTACAGAAAGCATCACAATAAAGAAATATTGGGAGAGAAGACCCCGCTTCATATTCTCCATGTGGATGAGATCCTAGAAGATTTCCCCGATGCCAGGATCATTTCTATGTTCCGTGATCCCAGGGCAGCATCCTATTCAGAGATCAAAGCTTATTTTGGGTCACCTTCTGTATTGGTCACAACCGACCGTTGGAAAAGGTATGTGAAAGTTCATTTCGAGAAGCAGGAAGAATTGCCTTCCCACAAGTATATGATGATGCGCTACTGGGAGTTGGTCCGCCATACTGAGGATAAATTGCAGCAGGTCTCTGATTTTCTGGGAATTGAGTATGAGCAGCAAATGCTGGAATATTATAAACGGGATGAAAAAGGATTTGCCAAGGGAGAGAGGGAATGGAAGAAAGGAACGCTGAAACCCATTCAGCAGGGCAAGAATAAGGAATGGAGAAAAGCACTTAAGTACTGGCAGGTTGCGCTTATCGAAGAACATGCCGACCATTTTATGCCCGATATGGGGTATGAACCTACAGTTAAACGCCTGTCATTTTTTAAAAAATGGTTCTATGTAGCCGTTGATGTCCGTAGATCCTACTGGGCTACGTTTACGAATGCCAGAGATGAGGGCTACAGCGAACCACAGGAATTTGTGGAAGCGTTGGAGAAAGAATCCGCAGACTGAGATTTAGCCCTTTATGGCTTTGATGGTTTTACGTTCAGTGAACCAGATGACCGCTGCAGAAAGTCCTATCATAAATAAGCAAGCCAGTATCACACCGTAAAGATTTGCGCCTCCAAACAGATAATTAACTCCGTATCGGGTGCCAATTGCTATTCCAGTAAGCGGGATCAGGACATATAATGCCGAAAAACTGCGGAATCCAAAATACCAGGGATTGGTCTCTGTAACTTTAGCGCCAAAGTAGAAGATGACCATAGAAATGACAGGATAGAGGGTGAGCCAAACAAGAGCCACGGCCATCATGCTAATTTGAGCTGCCAGCAGAAAACCGATGGGCAGCAGAATAGCATTTGTAAGGGTAAAGTAGAACACAAATCGTGCTTGTCCTTTTGCATTGATTAGTTTTGGGAGAAGGGTGATAAGGCATTGCACAATACCGACGATCACAAAAATTCGCATGAATGGAACGGCATCCATCCATTTTTCATACCCAACGAGTGGAAGAAACCAATCGATATAGGTGCCAACGATGATCATCACGGTTCCCACCAACAGCATACTCGCTTTACTCATGGTGAAGAAATAATTCCGGAGTCTGTCGGCCTGATCCTGGAGCTTTGAAAATGCGGGGTACGCCACCCGGTTGATGACGCTGGATAGTTCCTGAACGGTGTCAAAGACAAGGCGGTAGGCAAAGGAATAGATTCCAACTAATTCCAGAGAGAAGAACTTACCGATGATCAGGTAATCTGCATTGATATACAGTTTCTGCAGGGTATTAGAGCCGGCGGTGTAGAGTCCGAAACTGATCAAATGCTTCACTTTTTTATAGCTGAACTGGAAGCGTGGAAAGTAAGGTTTAAAGAACATGGACAAGATCATTTGTCCTACTTTGTGAGCAAGTTCAGCCAGTACAATTGCCCAGGCGCCCCAACCAGTGGAAGCGAGGTAGATCATCAATCCGGCTGAGGCTGCAAGTGCCACATTATCGATGATGGCAATTTCTTTGAAGGCCAGTTCGCGGGTAAGCAGCTTGCTGGAGATCATGTAGAAGCTAAAGGCTACGATCCCGATCATGTAGATGCGGATCATGGGAGAAAGAACTTCGGTATCATAAAAGGCGGCAACCAGTGGAGCTCCGAAATAGAGGATCACGTATAAGGCCACCGAGATCATAAAGCTAACCCAGAACAGCGAGTCGATGTGAATACGCCCAATGCGCTTTTCCTGAATAATGGCGGCTCCCAATCCTAATTCAGTAAGAGCCTTTGCCGTGTTGAAAAAGGCAATAGCAAGTGCGGCGATACCAAACTCAGATTCAGAGATGATCTTGAGTGTATAGAACAAAGCTCCGGCATTGAGCAAGCGGGCAGCAACAGAACTTGCTCCACTGTATAAAACCGAGGCCGCCACTTGTTGGGCAAAAGAAGGTTTGCTCATGAATTAAAATTGATAGGTTACTCGAATAAAAATGGAACTTGCAAATATAGGGCGATCTGAATCAGATTGAAACCTATATATCTCAACAGGTTATATGTGTGTAAAATAATTGCTAATTAAATGCTAACATCACTTACACAAGTTCATTATCTTTGCCCACGCTAACTACTTCACTAAAAAACTCAGAATGTCACAGAATACTAAAAATGACGCTCCAGACGGTAAACTATTAGTTTTAACTCCGGGTATGGGGGCTGTAGCTACAACTTTTATTGCAGGTGTTGAATCAATTAGAAAAGGACACACTAAGCCGATAGGATCACTTACACAAATGCAGACGATCCGACTTGGGGCCCGTTCAGAGAACCGAAGCCCGTTGATCAAGGATTTTTTACCATTGGCTGATCTCAATGACCTGACTTTTGGTGGATGGGATGTGAAACCTGACAATGTATATGATGCTTGCCTTCACGCAAATGTATTGAAACCTCAGGATGTTGACCCCATTGCTGATTTTTTGAAGGGAATTAAACCAATGTCGGCCGCATTTGAGCAGAAGTATGTGAAGTTGCTGGATGGACCAAATGTAAAAGAATTTACAACAAAGAAAGATCTGGCTGAGCAGCTGCGGGAAGATATCCGCAATAAAATGAAAGAGACGGGTGCATCTCGTGCAGTTATGGTTTGGTGTGGCTCTACGGAAGTATATCAGTCGCCATCGGCTTGCCACATGTCTGCTGAGGCTTTTGAGAAAGGAATGGAAGATAATGACGAGGCGATCTCCCCATCTCAGCTTTATGCTTACGCGGCCATCATGGAAGGCGTTCCTTATGCGAATGGTGCTCCAAACTTATCGGCTGATTTTCCTGCTCTTATTGAATTGGCAGAGAAAAACGGTGTTCCTATTGCCGGTAAAGATTTTAAAACCGGACAAACCCTGATGAAAACTATTTTAGCCCCGGGCTTTAAAACACGAATGCTGGGTATTCGCGGGTGGTTCTCAACAAATATTTTGGGGAACCGTGACGGTGAAGTACTTGACGATCCCGAAAGTTTCAAATCCAAAGAAGTTACCAAATCAGGTGTTTTGGATACCATTCTACAGCCTGACACCTACAAAGATCTTTATAAAGACCTGTATCACAAAGTACGTATCAACTACTATCCACCCCGTGGTGATGAAAAAGAAGGCTGGGACAACATCGATATCTTTGGCTGGATGGGATACCCCATGCAGATCAAAGTGGATTTCCTGTGTCGAGATTCTATTCTTGCTGCACCTATTGTGCTTGATCTCGCACTCTTTCTCGACCTTGCCCAGCGGAAGGGCAAATCCGGTATTCAGGAATGGTTGAGTTTCTATTTTAAGAGTCCACAAGTGGAAGATGGTCATGTGCAGGAGCACGATATCTTCATTCAGCATTTCCGTCTCAAAAACACCCTGCGTGTGATGGGAGGAGAAGAGCCGGTAACTCATCTTTCTGAAAATTACGATACGTATAAGTAATTCTATATATGTCAGATAATGCAAAGAAAAGAACGGGAGTCATCTTAGCTGCCGGCTTTGGCTCTCGTCTTGCCGGGGTAGATGATGAGACCCGGCTTAAACCACTTACCAACGTAAACGGAACCCCTTTGATCTACCGGACTATAGAAAGTCTGGAAGTGGCGGGTTGTTCAAAAGTCGTGGTTGTTCTAGGTTTTGGTTTCGAAGAGATCAAGAAAGACATCCTCGGTTCTTATGAAGGTGGGACACCTATCGTGTTTGTACACAACAAGCAATATGACCTGAGTAACGGTATATCGGTGTTAGCAGCTGAAGGATATATAGAAAACGAATTTATCCTGACGATGGCCGATCATATTTTATCGGATAAGATGATGAAATTGGCCCGTAAACATCACCCCCCAAAAAACGGAGCAACGCTTCTTGTAGATTACAAAGTGGAGGACATCTTTGATATGGATGATGCCACTAAAGTCTATTCTGAAGACGGAAAGATCACTTCCATTGGCAAACAGATCTCCGACTATAACTGTATTGATACCGGAGTATTCGTTTGCACCCCAACATTAATGGAAGAAATCAGGAAGGTGTATGAAAAGAAGGGAGATGCCTCTCTTTCTGATGGAATTCAGGCTTTAGCCAACCGGGGAAACATGCACACGCTTGATATCGGCGAGGCTTTCTGGCAGGATGTGGATACCCCGGAAATGCTGGAACATGCTGAGAAAATGCTTCAGGAAATTTAGGAGATCACTTAGGAGCCATGTAATAAAAATAGCCGGGTGTGGAATTGTTGATGATTACTCTTCCATTCATTTCCACAAGTTCGCCTCCTACCACTTGCTTAGCCAGAAAACGCTTTATGCCTCCCAGTTCATTTAGCAGGGAATAGGTTTGTAAAAGTTCAGTGACCTCAATGTTCATATCATCACCCTGAAAGGGATCAACTCTTATTACTGAATCCAACTCACGGGGAGAAGAATCCCGGCTGACTTGTTCTATAAAAGAAGGGGTCAGTAAATACACATTGTTGTTCACCATGCGCACTCCATAACCAATAGGCGTTTGCAGATTGGATTCTTTCAGCGTTAGAAAGTGAAAGTAAAAACCGTCTTGCGCATCCCCTGATTTTACCCGGTAGCTGCGCTTAATGATCTCGTTACTCAGGTTATTTTGATAAATATGGTCCATATAGCCGGTACCGGAAACTTGAGTCGTATCCCCATTGATGGCTACAAATCCTTTTACTTTAGCATGAGGAATAAGCAGGTATAAACCGATCTCATTTGATCCGAATTCGTACTTCCCATTTCCTAGAACCTTGCCGGGCACAATGTCATAGTAGGTGAGATCTACATCATACAAAATGCCATCTTTCTTTGTGCGATAGCGTACCCGGTGTGACTCATCAAATTTACCCTTTGCCCAGAATGTGCGTTCGGGATGAAGGTCAATGAAGTTGCTGTCCGGCTCGTTTGTAAATGTCTCCAGGCTGTATTCTTTATTTACCACATAATTGGTGCCATCTTCCATGTTCAACATCAGTTTTCCACCGGTTACGCGCCCCTTATAAGCGGAACCAAAATCATTGATAGAAAAATTAACGATCACCTGCATGCCATTGTCCATATTGGCATGATAGGTCCACAGCTCGTTATAATATTTAGAGGAAAGATTCTTCTCTTTGAAATCTCCAGGTGAAATATCCCGGTATAAACCGTCAGGAAAATTAATACCCTGGGCCAAACCCAGCGAGGGTAGGAGAATGATAAAAATGAATAGCCCTTTAATAATAGTGTGCATTACTGTTGACACAGATTGATCTTTTAAAAAATTAAAAAATATGAGTTTTGATGAGCATTATTTTGTCGATAACAAAGATATCAGGTTTTTGTTGTACTGTTACATTTTTGAACGATTGATGAATGAAAGGATATCGTAAATGGGTGTTTTATCATAGACACTTTCAATGTAATATTTAATACAGATTAGCGTATTTTTAGCAGCTTTAATTCCATGAAAATGAAATTCACTCAAAATAATTTATTTAGTTTAGTAATTAGTAAACTTAAACAAATTTCATTTAACTTAAAGGATTGAAGGATATTAAATACGGAATTAAAGCAGCGCTTTTTAGCTTTACAATCCCACAAGCAGTTTTCTAAGTAACTTTTTTAATGAAGAACGTTCTCGATTTTTTAAAACCGGTATTAAAATTCAACTATTCTCATCCGTATTGGGTGGTCACCATAAGTCTTTTAATAGCAATATTGGGTGGCTACTATGCACTTCAGTTAAAAGTTGATACCGATATTGCCAGCCTGCTGCCTGAAGACAATCCCAATGTTATTGCTCTGGAAAAGCTGAGTGAAACTGTGGGGGGAGAAACCGAGATGCAGGTGGTGATAAGTTCCCCAAGCTTTGAAGCCAATAAGCAGTTTGCAGAAGACCTTATTGACAGATCACTTGAGCTGTATTATCCACGGTATGAAGATAACTTTTTTAAGCGGGCTGAATTTCGCAGAGAGACGGAAGTGGTTCAAAATAATGCTCTTTACCTGGCCAGCGATAAAGAACTTGAAGAAGTTAAGGACTGGCTTCAGGCTGAAATTCAACAAGCCAAGGAAGAAGCCAATCCCTTTTATTTTGATCTGGATGAAGAGGAGGAAGAAGAAGTTTCCACAGATAACTTTGAAGAAAGTTACAATACCTTAGTTCCCAGCGAGTATCCCATAAATGAGGATAGCACCATCATGGTCATCAAGCTATTCCCGACTGGGTCTAAAAGTGATATCAGGTATCTGGAGGATATGTTTGAGGCTTATGATGAATTATTAGCCTCAATGGAACCGGCCAATTATCATCCTGAAATGGAGGTGCGTTTTGGAGGACGGCTTCAACGCCATCTCGAGGAATTCACGTCCATCATGAACGACGTGCTTGGCAGTTTTGCTACTGGAATAAGCAGTGTCATCTTGTTGGTCATGCTATACTTTTTCTTTAAAAAATATCTTCACTACCGGCATGGCACCAGGGGACAGGGAAAATACACTCTGTGGTCTCATATTTTGCGGATGCCGGTTCCAGTACTCATTATCGGCGTACCCCTGATAGTTAGTTTAGCGTGGACCTTCGGTATTACGTACTTTTATCTCGGGGTCTTGAACACCATGACTTCCGTACTTTTTGTGATTTTGTTTGGACTGGGGATTGACTACGGAATTCATTTCTATGCCCGGTATATCGAATTGCGTTCTTCTGGGATGAGCGTATATGATGCCATGGTGAAAACCAATGAAAAAACAGGGGAAGCTATAGTAGTATCGGCATTTACGACTGCTGCCGCTCTCTATATTTTGATGTTCGCTGATTTCCGTGGTTTCTCTGAATTTGGCTTTATTGCAGGTACCGGAATCTTGCTTGCTCTGTTTGGGATGCTATATCTGCTACCGGCACTTCTGGTAATTTTTGATGAACGCCTGAACCTGATCCTCATAAGCGAAAAACAAAAAGAAGAGTATACCGGGTATCACCGTTATCCATTTGCAAGGACTATTGTTACGGTTGGGTTGGTGCTTGCGGTCATCGTTGTTGGTTTTAGCGGAAACCTGAAATTCCAGTATAATTTTAGCGAACTTGAACCCAAGTTCCCCAAGTATGAAGAATTTCAATCTTATGCAGGTCAGGTAGATGACGGAACCAAGCGTAATCCGGCGTACATAGTGGCCGAGACCAATGAGCAGGTAGAGGAGATCGCGGCAATTCTAAAAGAACGTGCCCGAACCGATACCACTTCACCGACCATCGAAAGTGTGGAAACACTGCAGGAGCGTTACCCTAATGACGAACAAGAGGAGCAGGAAAAACTGGCTAAGATCGAGGAGATCCGGGAGCTTCTAAAAGATCCATTCTTGGTTGATCAGGAAAGCGAAGACCTTGATAAATTGCGTAAGGCATCTCAAACAACAGAGCCCCTGGAATTGAGTGAGATTCCAGATTATTTAAAATCCCGTTTTGTTACTAAAGATGGGGAAATTGGACGTTTTGTAATCGTTTATCCATCCGTTGGGTTATCTGATGGCCGTAAATCCATAGCTTTCAAAGACGATGTAAGCGTAGTTCAGCTCGATTCTGGCACAAAATTATATGCGGCCAGTACCTCGCTTGTAGCCGCATCTATGTTAGATCTTATGCGGACAGAAAGTCCCTATATGGTTGCCGCTACTTTTATTTTTATCTATTTCTTCATGCTGTTTTCGTTCCGTTCGTTCCGCTGGTCAATCATTGCCATGCTGCCTTTACTGGTAGGATTACTTTGGCTGTTTGGGATTATGATGATATTTGGTCTGCAGTTCAATTTCTATAATCTGGTTGTGTTACCGGCCATTTTAGGAATCGGGGAGGACAGTGGTGTACACCTGGCTCATCGTTACAGGGAAGAGGGGAAAAGGAGCATGTGGCAGGTACTTTCAAGTACAGGTCAGCATATCACCATGGGCTCAATAACTACGATGCTGGGTTTTGCAGGTTTGTTGTTTACCAGTCACCCGGGCTTGCAGTCTATAGGAATTATGGCCGTGCTTGGAATTGGGATGACACTTTTAACCTCTGTCACCTTTTTGCCGGCTCTTATTCAATGGCTGGAAGACAAAGACTGGATCCGATTCTAAAGAAATTCAAATTAGTCTGAATTCATCCCGGGCTATTTATTGTGTCGGACCCGGACTAGTTGCGGGCTTGGTAAGACTGAAATAATTGGGAAGAGGCTATAAGCAGATCCTCAATTTCCAGATCCTTTATTTATTACTGCCTCCAGAAAGCAGGAGAGAAGATGATGAGTACAGTGAAGATCTCAAGCCGGCCAACCATCATTAGTATGATCAACACCCATTTTCCAAGATAAGGCAATCCTGCAAAATTCTCAGTAGGACCAAATTCACCCCAGCCCGGACCGATGTTTCCAATAGCCGCTATACTTGCACCGATGGAGGAGAGTATATCATACCCAAACAAACTGATAATGAACGCACCCAGCGCGAAAATAAAGATATAGAGGATAAAGAAGCTCAGCACGGTTTGCTGGATATTCCTGTTTATTGCTTGATCTCCGATCCGAACCGGCAAAATGGCTTTGGGATGCACAATCTGTTTGATCTCTCGCGCAGTATTTCGGATCAGGATCATCCAGCGAATCATTTTAATGCCACCGCCTGTTGACCCGGCACATCCGCCCGTAAAGAACAAAAGAAACAGGAAGAATGCCCCGATAGAGTTCCACACTTCATAATTATCGGTACCAAAACCTGTGGTGGTTACTATGGCAAGTACCTGAAATGCTCCGTACCTCAAAGCATCTAAGATGGGGTATTTATCAAGAATGAATAGTGAGCCTGCAACGATCACAATACCAATGGCAATTACAAGGCTGTAGAAACGAATTTCCCGGTTATTGAAGAATGATTTATAGTCTCCGCGCAAAAGCCGGAAGTGCATGGCAAAGTTCACCCCTGCTATGAACATAAAAATAATAACGACCCAATCTATATATGCAGAATCGAATGCTGCAATACTGGCATTCTTCGTAGAAAAACCACCCGTTGCCATGGTTGAGAACGCATGGTTAATAGCTTCGAACCAATCCATTGAGGGGTGAACCCAAAGCAATACAAATTCAATTGCTGTGAATGCTACATACACGCCCCACAGTAATTTGGCCGTTTCCTGTACACGCGGTGTAAGTTTATCGGTAGTTGGACCGGGCGACTCAGCCTGAAAAAGCTGCATCCCGCCAATACCCAAAAGTGGTAGAATGGCAAGTGAAAGTACAATGATTCCCATCCCGCCAAGCCAGTGCGCCAGCGATCTCCAAAACAAGAAACTCTTCGGAATCTCCTCTATTTGCGGATTTTGAAAGCCACTGGATGTTTCTCCTCCCAGAATGGTAGAGCCTGTAGTGGAAAGGGCGCTCATGGTTTCAAAAACAGCATCCGTAAAAGAGGGCAATACTCCGGATATCACAAAAGGTAAGGCACCCACCAAAGAAAGTGACAGCCATGTTCCGCTAACCACCAGAAAGCCTTCCCTGATCCTTAATTCTTGCTGGGGTTTAAAGAAATACCAAAGTAAACCTCCAACAGAAAATGCGATACCTGCCGAGAGCAGGAAGGAATGACCGGTATGTTCGTCATAGATAAGATCAACTCCTGCGGGAAGTAAAAGAGCGAAGCCCATGAAGAAAATAAATGCTCCTAATACACCAAGTACCATCAGAAAATCAATATTAGCGCGCGGTGTACTTTTGCCTGAGACTAATGCCATTACTGAAAGAGGTTGGTTACTTTATCGATGACGCTTGGAAGGCAGAATACGATCACTCTGTCGTCGGGTTGAATTTGGGACTCACCAGTAGCAATTTTCGCAGAACCATCACACAAAATTCCTCCAATCAAACAACCATCTGGTAGGTTTTGTTTTTTAATGGGTTTCTTGGTGATCTTGGAACCTTCGGAGGCGATCAGCTCGATGACTTCAGCTTTCATACCGCGCATTTCGGTAACCGATACCACGCGACCTCGGCGTACATATCGGTGAATTTCGTTTGAAGCAGCCCCTTTTTTATTTACTACGGCATCCAGCCCGATAGTTTGGGCAAGAGGTATAAAATCGGGTTTGGAAACCAACGCTACCGTTTTATTTACTTCCAGGTGTTTGGCCAATAAGCATGATATGATATTGGATTCCTCATCGTCGGTCACGGCAATAAAGGCATCTACATCGCTGACTCCTTCTGTTACCAAAAGATCAGGATCAGTGGGATTGCCGTTTAGCACCATCACATCTTTGAGTTCAATAGCAAGGTCTTCGGCAGTGTCGTAATCAGGTTCAATCAGTTTTATGGACCAGTTTTTAGATTTATCAGCACACAGCAGCCGAGCTATCATTGGCCCCATTCCGGAACCGCCGGCAATCATAACGCTGTTGATCTCGGTTTCCTTTTTGCCGGTTGTGGCTACGATCTCATTTATATCTTTTGTTTTAGAAAGAATAAAGATCTGGTCATAGTTCTGAAATTTGATATTTCCTTTTGGGATGATGGTATGTCCCCGTCGGCCTATTGCTACCACTCGAAAGGTAAGGTGAGAATAATCGGAAGCATATTGATTGAGACTCATATTTACCAGGGGAGAATCTTTCTCGAGCCTGATTCCAATGATCTGCATTTTCCCATCTGCCAGATTGATAATATCACTGGCTGATGAGCGCTTAAGTAACTGGGCAATTTCATGAGAAGCACTCAACTCGGGATGGATCATGACATCAATGCCCAGGTCGGAAGGGGTGAGCGGGGCTTCTTTATCCGAAAATTCATCACTACGGATGCGGGCGATCACCATTTTTGCGCCAAGGCGCTTGCCGATCATCCCTGATATCATATTAACTTCGTCAATACTTGTTACTGAAATGAGAATATCGGCTTCGTCTACATCAGCTTTCACCAGATCTTTTACAGAGGTGGCATTTCCTTCAACAGTAAGTACATCCAGAGATTCTGCAACCTTGGAAAGCGGACCCTTCTCTCTGTCAAGAACAACAACATCATGTTTTTCAGAGGATAAAATGCTGGCCAGATCATAGCCAATTTCACCAGCGCCAATAATTACAATCTTCAAAAGCTTGATACCTTATTTTAAAAACAATAATGTTACCATCTTTTAAGCTTAAAATAAAATATAATATTCGCTAATTAATAAAATAAAAACAGATGTTTATCTAACTATTCAGTGATAATAATAAGTTCGGCTTCAACCATTTTGGATTGTGTTACACTAAGATCGGTAACCTGTATGGTAAAACGATTTTCTCCTTCACTTAAAGGAACTTCCTGTCGGATTCCTTCTCCTATAACTCTGCCGTTTTGAAGCCAAATGTACTTGGTCATTCCCGGTTCCCGGTTTACTGATGGAGCTTCAACTATAGTTTTTGGATTCGAAGGATTCCACTCCATCTGGATGACATCGGGAGTAGTTTTAAAAGCGAGAGGCTCAATAGTCAGTACTTTAAATGTATGTTCTGCAAGATTTTGGTCTTCAAAAATCCAGGCAAGGGTCAGTGAATCTTCAGGAACCTGCTGAGCGGTCCATTCCTGAAAGTAAGTTCCGTCCAGTAAAAATACCCATCCTTCTCCAAGTTCCAGGTCGGCAATGGAAAGCGTTCCCCCCTGAACCAGTAATTCTGGAATTTCAGGATCGGGAGTTGGTAATCGTTTAGGGATGTATTTAACAATAGCTGAATCCAGAGAGTTAGGGAGCTGCCGATTATCATTTTGCACTAAAGTAACCCGATAGGTTTTGTTTTCTGTAGGGGTGAAGGTGGGTTCTTCTACAGGGTTGCCATCAATAAACCACTCAGAAGTTAGTTCATCTCCGTCTCCATCGGTGGAATTTACACTGAACATCGCCACTTCTTGCCCAAGGTATTTGATCTCAGGTACGGTGATAGCCGGTTCAGGCGCGCTATTTACAAAAATGCTTTTTTCCGTTTCAACTAAATTGTTGGTGGCGTCGGCATTATCCTGAATTTGCAGCTTCAGGGTATGTGTACCCGGCTTTATGGCTTTTATGATCTCAGATGCATTGTTGCTCATCAGACTGTCATTCATAAACCAGCGATAGGTAGTGATGAAACCATCGCTGTCACTTGATCTGGATGCATCAAGCTTAAGATCAGTTCCGGCTGCTATGCGATCAGGAAGATTCCAGTCTATCTCCGGTGCTACATTCACCTTAATGGTTTTGGTCAGGCTTACGGTATTGCATGAGGTAGAGGTGTTGGTCTCTAGATTCAGCGTAACAAAATACTCACCCGGCTTGGAGAAAGTATGACTTGTTTCAAGGCCGGTTTCAACATAGGTGGTGTCTTTATTTTCGATCAGCCATTCAACATTTTTGAAACCTCCATTTGCGACGGAATTTGAGCCATCCAATGTGATCTTTTCTCCGGGAGCAGTCCATGCAGGTAGGTCAAAACTAGCTTCAGGGCCTTCAATAACCCGAACTTTCGCCGTAGTTTGACTCACATTCGGGCACATCCCAGACCCTGAACCTTCTACAGTAAGAGAGACCATATATTCACCTGGTTCGGTGAATACGTGCCGCACTTTGGAGCCGGTTTCAGAATTCCCATCCCCAAGATCCCAGGCAAAAGAGGGGAGTGAACCGGAAGGATCGGAACTGGCGGTTCCGTCAAAATCCAGTGCTGTATTAACGCAAATGGTGGTGTCGGCAATATTCATTCGGGCAATAGGAGAGCCTTCCACGATCACAGGAATGATAGCCTCTGTTTCTTGTTCTGTTATGCGATCATTTAATGTCAGTTTTGCTTGATACACTCCCGGTTCATTATAAGAATAGGAGGGATTGGCCTGATCGGATGTGACACCGTTCCCAAAATCCCAGTTCACCTGAAAGGCATCTCCATCCGGGTCATAACTGCGAGAACTGTTGAAAAGTACGGTTTGTCCGGTACAGGACTGCAACAACGAGTCAACTACCGCTTTTACCGGACGATTGATGAGAACACGAATTAATTCCTCATTCTGACTATTTGCAAGCCCTTTGCCATCATTTACGGTCAGGCTAATAATATGTACTCCTGCCTCGGGGGCGGTCCAGCTAAAAGAACTTTCGTTACGTTTGGAACCATCGGGAAGTGTCCATTCAAAGCGCAGCGGATCCTCATCAAGGTCGTAGCTGCCGGATGCGTTCAGACTGATACTCAACGAATTAGAGAGAATAGAGGGTTCTGTAACAATATAAGGCTGATGGTTTAGGGTGACCGATGCTTCAGTAGTGATCTCCGAATTAGAAAGCCGGTCATTGTCTAAAACGGTCAGGGTGAAATTCTTGGTTCCACTTTCTTCAAAAGTACGCGATACTTCTTGTCCGTCAAGTACGGTGCCATCCTCAAATTCCCATCGGTAAGAAATAATATTTCCATCAGGGTCAAAACTATTAGCTGCAGAAAAAGTAAACTCTTTTCCCGGAACCGGTTGAGCCGGTATGGTTTCCCATCTTGGAACCGGCGATTTGTTCACACGTATCGTTTTTGAGGTGTATCCCCGGGCAATATCAAAGCCGGAATTATCCTGCACAAGCAGAGAGAGGGTTTGTATACCAGATTTAGGAATCATGAGCGTTGGCTGCTCTCCGTTACCGGCCGGTATTCCGTTGATAAACCATTCAAAGTGTTCAACCATCCCATCTTCATCCAGGCTCAAGGACCCATCAGGGGTGAAGTTTTCGCCGGGAGCGACCACTGCCGGTGACGTAAATCGTGCTTCCGGAAACTTATTGATGACCAGTTGCTGATCGGTGCTTTGTATTGAGTTACTTAAGCCTTCTGCGTCATCCACGGTTAAAGTAACGGTGTAGGTGCCGGGCTCCTGGTAGCGGTGTTGAACAGCAGAGCCAGTATCTGTATTGCCATCACCAAAGTCCCAGCTATATTCCCGGATCTCATCAAAAGTTTGAGCATTGAAGGATACGAGGGAGTTTGGAGTGTATTCCGGTGCTTCTATAACCGGAACGGGAGCGTCATTTACACGGATAGATCTTGTCATCTCCTGAACGGAATTTGAGACTTGTCGGCCATCATCTACAGTAAGCCGGATATCAAATATTCCCGGTTCGTTTAAAGTGTAAGTAAAATACTCTCCCTGACCTATAGCCTCATTTCCAATAAACCAACGGTAGCTGAGTGTGGTATCATTTTGGTCTGAAGTTTCTGAAGCATTCAGAGTAAAAGTGTTGCCGGGCGCTACTTTTTCAGGAGCATTGAAAGCCACCTGTGCTGCTGCATTAACCTCGTACTGACGCGTAGTGGTGTAATTTGAGTTGGTCGCTTTGGTGCTGTCATTAACGGTAAGTGAAACTGTATATGTCCCAGGAGTGCCATGCCTTACGGAAACTGATTCCCCAAAATTATTCTCCACAAGACCGGGACTTTCCCAGGTGAAAAATAGCGTGTCGTTATCAGCATCATTTGGGTTGATGGTACTGAAGGTTACACTTTCATCGGTTCCAAAAAGTGGGACAAGATCTATCTCAGCATAAGGCTGCGTATTGACGCGAATACGGGTTTGTTCTTCCGTAATGCTGCACTGTTGAGAAGCCCCGCCATCAGCCACACGAAGCGTTATGAGGTAGGAGCCGGAAATGGTATTCGAAAACTGGAAAGTAGAATCATTACCCCGTTGAGTACCATTTACATACCATGTGTAGGACAGGTCCTGCTCTTCAGGATCGTAAGAATTCTCTGCTGATAAGCTGATACGCTCAGAAGGGGAAAGTATATTTTTTGGAACACTAAGTTCTGCAATGGGAGGGGTGTTCACAAAGATCTCTTTACGGTAATCCCAATAGCTTGGGAAATAGGACATGCGGTTGGGCACCAGGGCGGTAACAGATAAGCCACCACTCTGTTCAAAATTAATGAATGGTTGTTGCCCCGTTGCAATTTCAGCATCATCAAGAACCCAGAGGGTATTTTGAAGGGCTTCGGTTTGGAAAGCATTACTGCGAATTTCAAAAGCAAGCTCAGTACAGGAATTGGTAATGGTTTCCGAGATAGATGCGAAGGGTTTGGTAGGCTGACTCACAGAAACAGGATCATATACCCATAGAACCGGTTTTTCTGTTCCGTAGATCGTGAAATTGTTGATTAGCTCGTTTGAGCCCGTCATGTTCAACCCCCAGGAATTTTGGAGGCCCAATGTATTGGCGGGGATCTCAGCTCCCTGAAGGGGGTAAGTTGCTCCAAAAGCATCTATTTTTTGGATATCACTGTCTTCTTCACCGGCGGCAGTCAAACCAGTATTCAGTGTGGTGCTTTGGTAGGGACGGATCTGAAAAATTTCATTCGGAGAAGATCGATAAAACCCAATTGACAGATCAAAAGTGATGATGCTCCACGAAGAACCGTCAACAACAGCTCCATTTTGGTCGACTACCCGAAGGTTAAAGTTGTTTACATCTGCACCCTCAGAGGTAGATACCCGCATCAAATAGCCATCCCTTGAGTTGGGGGAAAGTTCCTGCAGATTCACCCAGCGATTTTTGTAGCGTTCTTCACTTTGAGTAACCAATGTTCTTATCGGAGAGCTGACCGGGCCAACCGTTTCAATGCTTCCTTCACTGAAATCATATACATCCCCAAAAGGGAAAATTTGATAGCTGGTTTGGGTATTTGAACGGCTGGTTATAAGGTCAACAGTGCCGCCAAGGCCTGCATCATAAATTTGCAAAAAACTCGAATCAGCTCCGGTCTCAGGTTTGATCCAGATGTCGTACTGATGACGATCGTCTCCGCTTAAGAATTGAGTATCCTTCCCGGAAATGGATAAATAGACATCCTGCCCGTGTGCCGGAATCCAGCATAAGGCAGCAAATAGGAATATGAACGGTGCTTTTTTAATTGTAGATGTCATCAATTTATATGAACGGTGTAAGTTTTTGTAAGATAAGTTTGTCCCGAGTAGGCATTTTTGAAGGTGATCACCAGATTACCTGCTTTTGGAGTGAAGGTGATGCCCCATCGGCCGCGGGAATCTGTTTTTATGGTCCTTCTGAAATCCATAAGGGTGGCTTCTACTTCAAGGCCAGGATAGGCATTTCCCGAAATGGTGATCTCCTCGCGCTGTACTTCAATGGTATTTGTGCCACGTGCACCTTGCAGAGATAGATTATACAGTACAGCCTCTGTTAATTTTATGATGCGGATCTCTTTATCGGTGATGTTTCCGGATCTGTCTTCAGCCTTAAGGGATAGAATTTGGTCATTTTCGAGATCCGTTTTCTTAATACTAAACTGACCGGATGCACTGATCTTCTGAGGTTCATCATCCACCAAAAGCTGAACATTGGGTTCCGTTACACCAGATAGAGTGATAGCATTTTGCAATGTGAACAGAAGGTCGTTTCGCGTTTTGTCTATAAAAAGGGGAGGAGGCTTATTATCGATATTACGGATGATACGGGTAGTCTCAGAATGTGGCCCTTTTAATCCGAGTTCATCACTTGCCTGTACCCGCACGTAGGTAGTGCCGAGGGGCAGATCTTGCAGCGTAACTGAAGTTTGTGTGGTGATGATGGAGGTTACCTTTTCATTAAAATTCGGATTTGGGCTAAATTGAACCCGATATTCCCGGGCTCTGTCCACTTCTATAAAGGGAAACACAACCGAGGTTCGGTAAATAACGCTGTCGGTGGAGCCCCAGGCCAGTCCGGGAGCTGGTAAAAGCTGTACGGGAGGAAGCGGATCTTTTCCTTCTTCCACGATGGTTCCTTCATTCTTTTGGATAGTGATAGACACGTCGTTGGCTTTAACAACGGCAGCACCTTCGTAATTTGTGAGCCTTGCAATACCGGGGCCTTCCGCTTCTGCATAGAAATTTTGCGATCTCAGTTCCGATTGGGAAGGACCGGCGTTCAGAATGTATTTGCTCTTTGATTTTCCTGAGGCTGACAGCTTTGCAAGCAGACTTCCATTTTCCAGGGTGATCTCCGTATCGGTACTTTCGTTCAGTTTGTCGATGCGGGATCGGCGTATAATGGCTTCGGTCTCGGGTTCTATGATCACGGTACTTCCGTCCGTGAAATCCAGGTTGGCAAAGCTTTCGATCATAGTTCGGAGCCCGTCCAGCTCTTTCAGCAAGTCACCCTGATCAGCCTCTTGCCAGCTGCCAAGTAATCCAAGTCGTTTGTCCACCTCACCGGTTTTTTTGGAGATCTGAGCCTGCACATCCACCAGGCGATTGTCCATCAGTATTTTCTCAAGTTCATCCACAGCGAGCGGAAGCTGATCAGCCAGTGTAGCCGCTGTTTCAAGATCACCTTCTTTAATACGTTGCTGATACTCATCTGTCATGCGGGTGACTTTTGCCAGCTCCTGGGGCGCAAAAATAGTTGCTCCTGATCCTATAAGCTCTTGTATTCGTACTTTCTGTGTTGATACGGAAGCCGCCAGGTTTGAGAAATTCTGGAGTTTAAGTACATCTGCGGAAGCAAGTGTAAAGGTATTGGTCTCGGATTCGTGGGTGGCCATCTCTAATATTAAAGGCCAGTTTATTTGTGACCCGGTGTAACGTTGAGAGATAAGCTGCAGATCTTTGGCTGGAAACGTAATACTTTCTTGTGCCAGGCTAATATCATTCACCCCAAGAAATACAGAAATAAGAGTTAGCAGTGAGATTTTAAGCCTGTTCATGCAATTCCTCGGCAGGTTTATGTTTGGGAAATACGAGGGTAAAGCAACTGCCAAATTCCGGTTCCGATCTCAATTCGATCTCCCCGTTATGGCGGTGCATGATCTCCCGCACGTAAGCCAGTCCCAATCCGGTTCCTTTTTCTCGCCCGGCGTTTGCTTTGATACGGTAGAATTTTTCGAACACTTTCTTCTGATCTTCCACACTAATACCATAACCAAAATCTGTAACGCTGATCTTGAGGGAATCCTGTTGTTCTTTGATCTCAATTTCTATAGTCCGTTCTTCTCCGCCATATTTGATGGCATTACTCAGCAGATTCTGAATGGCATCAAAGGCGAAATCTTTATTTGCGCGAACGGTAAAATCGTCTCCTTGGACGTTAACTATAGTCTTTAAGTTTTTATCTACCAATAGGGGGTGAGTGATGCTACGCACGTCCTGCACAACATCCAGCATATCTACTTGCTCAAAATCGATTGCCATGCGTCCGGATTCAAGCCGCTGAATTTCAAGAAACCGATTGACGAGATTGTTCATTCGCTCGCCGGAAATGTGCACTTCATTAAGCAATACTTCCTTCTCATCTTGTTTGATGTTCGGGTTGTCCAGCATGATCTTCGATAACCCAATAACTCCGGTGATCGGATTCTTGAGCTCGTGCACAATAATGTTGATCATGTCGTTACGCTTGATCTCGTTAATACGATCCTCCGTTTTATCGTGCATAATGATGAGCGCAGCCTGCTCGCGGCCGTCTTCATCTACAATAGAAATGTGCTGAAAATCATAGTAATCGCTGCTATCCTCGTGATGATAGACTGAAAGCTCAAAGCGATTTATTTTTATGGTATATGGGGTTGGGTAATGCGTATTCTGCTCAAACTTGGCGGAGGTGACATCATTATGCTGAATCATCTCGTTCAGCGTCGCTTCTTTAGGATCAATGGAAAGTTCTTCCAAAAAGTGATGGAAGTTTCTGTTGAGAAAACTGAATTTCTTTGATTCATCAAGGATCCCGATCAGGTCTTCGGAATAAGTCATCATGTAGCGGTTTTTCCACTCTTCCAAAATGATCTTCTCTACGTTGATCTTCTGATATCGGTTCAGTGTCAGGCGTATGTTTTCGAGGGTCTCACGCATCAGGCTGAATTCGGGCAAGGTCACAGACTGGATCGGGTGATCGAAATCAAGGGCGCTCATATGTTCTACGTCAGAAATAAGCTGATCCACAGGTTTATTTACGCGGATGCTTACATACCAGCTCACAAAAAATAAAGCCAGCAAAATAATTGCTCAGGTAATCAGCGAATAGTTAATGAGAGCGTTCACCGGTTGGAGAATCAAGGTATCTTCAACAGCAATTACGTGCCAGAAGGGCATGGTTTGTGAGCGGGACGTAAGTACGAACCAGGATCTTTCCTGAAGCTGTACCTGCGTTTGGTTGGAATAGCTGGCATCACCTACAAGGTAAGAGGGGAAGTCAAAGGGTTGGGTTGGAATGATATTATCCCCATTGCCACTCACTATATTCGCTACATATTCTCCCCCAAGTGGAATATTGATAAGCTCGTTGGTGATGGAAGTGGCATTAAAGATCATCTCGATGGTGAAAATTGAGTTACCGAGCTGTATAACACGCTGACCGATCAGGAAATAAAGATCTTGCTCTGCACTAAAACTCCAACTAAGATTGATCTTGGAATCGAGGCGGGAAGGATACCAGTTGTAGGAGATATCCTGGAAGCTGATATCATCGTACATAGAGCGGCGTACACCCAAAGATTCAGTGGTATTATCTTCTGAAATACGAATACGCATCAATCCTGGCGTTAAATTGATGGTACGGGTTACAATAGATTCTGTCTGATCGGGAGAGGCTGCAATGTCTTCACTCATGTAATTCAGAGAGTTCATCCAGTTGCGCACAACCTGGTCGGCCCGTTTTAGGGAATATTCCTGCAGCTGAGATACAATCGTGGTTCGTTCATCAATTATAGCTTCCCTGTACTGGGGTCGCACAAAGATCCACATCAATGCAAAAGCCAACAAAATTAAGAGAGATGAGAACAAAAATATTCTGTTCCTCAAGGTCAACGCATCAAACATAATATACCCTATTTATTGCTGGCTTAAGTTCACGTTAAGCAGGGAAATATTCGATTAGAATAGTCTTAATTTATGGACTGTTCCTTTTCTTAGCGGTTCGCTGTATAACGCTTGTTAATGATTATTTAACACTGAGTTAACCTTTTGTTGAGCTTAAAATCGGATTGTAGGTCGAATAAATCTTAAAGAATGCTTATAGGCGAAGAGTTCAACAACCGTGCAAAACAACTGCTGATTAAACTGGCAGATCTGAGTGATCATGATCCCAAAAAAAAGATCGCTGTAGAAGATTTGGTAAAAGAGCTGGGCTTAGACCGCACAGAGCTGAAAAATCTGTTGGGCTATCTGGAAGAAAAAGACCTGATCCGGATAGCGACTATAGGCGGGCCTTTTTTATACGGACATCTGGATATTACCGAAAAGGGGCTTTATAAGGCAGGCCGCCTGAAATAGAAAAAGCTCCGGCATATGCAGGAGCTTTTCAATGTGGCAGGGCAGTTAGTTAGTCGTTGTTCAGGATCTCATCAATTCGCTCTAAGATATCTGCAATGTGTGCACGGGAAACAGGATCTGATATACGTGTTTCTGCTCGTTGCAGATCGCGCTGGAGTGTCTCCAATTCTAACCGCAGTAGGGGGCGAATATCCGAGGTAGCTACATCCACCGGATTCCAGGAACTTCCGACTTCTTCATTGGCAAATAACTCATGAATGTTCTTGATGTAGATACGCTGCAAGTTCCTTCGATAAGGATCAATGGGAGTCATGTCATAAATTTCACTCCATACGCCTTCCCGCAGATCTTCCAGCATTTCGAGAGGAGCATAGGCATCATTTCCTTCAAAAATATGATTTTCATTCAGGCGGAGGATTACATCGGCTGCCATCACATCATCCAGTAAACGAGATTGAAGGTCTTTGACACGCTCTAAAGCACCGGCATGTTCAATACGGCGAAGAATTTCCTTGTCAAGCAGCCAATCGGGAGTACTGAAAACGTGCTCGTTCATAAACCCGAGCGCTTTTTTCTGATATTCTTGTGAAACGGGAGTGTATACATACCCAGCCTGATCAGAACTTTTTCTGTTTTGATACATACCTCCGATATTCGTGGCTACATGACCGGCGTAGCGGGCCCATTGGTAAACGAGCTCTCCATAAATCTCTTCAAGATCTTCATAGCCCTTCCCGGGAGTGGAAGTCCAAACGATCAGGTTAGGAACAACGCGCTTCAGGTTCATCAACCCATACGTACTGGCTTGAACCGGATCGTTGGAAAGATCTTCGGTTTGAGACGAAGGATCCCATCCGGTAGAGGAGGCAAAACGATAGATCGGGTTATCCGCTTTCTCGAGGATCCATTCATCCAGAATGGGTTTTTCTTCTTCCGGAGTGTCAGCTTCCGGAATCACGCGATAGCCCCAGTTGACTGAATATTTGTCGTACGGCCCGATTTTACGGATGAATCGGATGTTTTCATCTCCGGGTTGGGCAACATAATTCTGACGGGCATATTCCATGATGGTAGTTGCTATACCATATTTTTGGGTGAAGGAGCCCGACCGCAGTGAATCTACTGGGTAAGCAGAGCTGGATTGCATGTTGTGTGGGAGTCCGATCGCGTGGCCTACTTCATGAGAAATTACACGCCGCATGGTTTCGCCAATAAGTTCGTCATCCAGCTTCAGAGTCCGGGCAGCAGGGTTTGCAGCTCCCGTTTCGATCATCAAACGGTTTCGGTATGAGCGCATGTGGTTGTGATACCAAACAATGTCACTTTCTATGATCTCGCCGGTGCGAGGGTCGCTTACACTGGGGCCCACGGCATTCCGGATCTCACTGGCTACCCATCGTACGGTAGAGTAGCGAATATCTTCAGGGTTCCAATCGGGATCTTCTTCTGGAGAAGGCGCTTCCTTGGCGATCACAGCGTTTTTGAATCCAGCTGCCTCAAAGGCTTCATTCCAGTCTTCTACACCTTGTTTAATGTAGGGCACATATTTGCTTGGAGTAGCTGGATCGAGGTAATATACGATCGGTTTAACCGGTTCCACCAATTCTCCCCGGGCATAGGCTTCCGGATCTTTGGGTTCCAGCCGCCAGCGACGGATATAGCTAACTTCTTCGGCTTTTTGAGCATCCGAACCATAATCGATCTGGTCAACTGTGAACCAACCTACCCGATAATCCTCATAACGGGGACGCATGGGTTCTTTGGGCAATAACACCATAGACTGATTCATCATCATAGACATGGTGTTTGTGTTTTCATCAGAAGGAGGATTGCCGGCCTGATAGGTGAGTACATGTCTCACTTCCACATTTTGGGGAAAACTTTTGGCAGATTCGATATAGCTGCGGTCGCCATCGAGACGGCGAACTTGATAGTTCTGTCGGAGGAATCCAATAACACCGCTTATTGCTTCTACATCCGAAGTGAAGAAATTGGTAATTTCAATAACCACTCCGTTGGAGTCTTCACTTATCGCCTCAATTGGAAATGAAGCAATGATGGGGGCAAAATTATTGGCTTTTACAGATTTATAGAT